>Ga0247727_10000190_pt1 | contig 142702 bp, 123 predicted proteins | sample WisWelCaveWW1625_FD_202498 | JGI IMG/M metagenome (GOLD analysis project Ga0247727, IMG submission 202498) | Biofilm microbial communities from Wishing Well Cave, Virginia, United States - WW16-25 | ecosystem: Environmental > Aquatic > Deep subsurface > Groundwater > Cave microbial mat... | reverse complement strand
CATAAGCCGTAACCCTAGTTGCCCTACGGGCTCCTTCCGTTACGGCTTATGGTGATAAAATATTTTTAAAAAAGCGCTGGACTCTACGACCTTCCATGGTTACATTTTATTTTGAGGCAACGGGTGTGTGTGCCAAAACACTCGCAAGCGCGCATCACGAAGCCATCGCACCTTGTGCTCGCAAAACCTCCATTGCCCATGCCATGTCGGCTTCGCTCAATGGCGGCTCCGGCGGCCGGCGGTAATCGACGCGAAGGTCGTATCCACTTTGATCGTAAATTTTTTTGAGCACCTCGCCGAGGCGAACTGGCGGTTCAGCATCCCCCGGTTGTAAGGGAAGCGGAAAAATCGGAATCGGATCACGTACGCTGAATGGATAGAGAAAGGCGCGGCGGAAATCCTCCCCACGCTTGACGAGAATTCGATAATGATTCATGCGGCCGTTGCGCTGCAAGAAGGTGAACGGCATTGGCTCGCCGTCGCGCCGCAGGTCAATTTCGACGAGATTCTTGCTTGTGCGAAAAATTCTCTCTCGTTTGGACTCATAGCGTTTGCGATCTGCACCCGGCGTCTTATTGCTCGGCGAAAGAATTTCGATGATAGTAACAACCTGATGCGTGGAAGCCTCGACAATCTCCAAATAATCCTCCGGAATCTTTTCCCGGACCGGCACTCCGACAATGACCGGCTCGGTGGGCGTTGTCTGTTTCGGCTTCGGGTTTTCATCGTCCGGCGCATTTCGTTTCACGGCAGGCGATTTTCGAAGAATGAAATTAAGCTCAGATGGTGCGATGTCAAATACCATGCGCTGCCTTATGGCTATATAATACCGCGGCTTAACTAATCGAATCAGCGCATTCTGCAACGATACGATCAAGTTGAGATGCACATCCGGCCAAAGCCCGGGACGCTCCAGCCACGGATCCATGCCGGGAAATAGAATAGGCATAGGCTGACCTCGTTGATTTCATGAATGCGTTATTTTTGATGCGCGCAAAATCTCTTTTGCCCACTGTGCGTCGGCTTCGTTCAACGGCGGCTCCGGCGGCCGGCTGTAATCAATACGAAGATCATATCCGCGTTTGTCATAAAGAACTTTGAGCACTTCCCCGAGCCGGATCGGCGGTTCGACATCACCTGGCTGCAAGGGAAGAGGAAAAGCTGGAATCAGATCGCGCACATTAAAGGGGTATAGATGGGCACGCCGCCAATGATCACCGCGTTTGAGGAGAATTCGATAATGATTCATGTGGCCGTTGGTCTGCAAAAAGGCGAAAGGCATCGGCTCGCCGTCGCGCAGCAAATCAATTTCGACAAGATGTGTAAGCGTACGGAAAATCCTTTCGCGTTTGCTTTCATAAGTCCGCCGATCTTTGCCCGGCCTTTTGTTGCTGTGAGAAAGAATTTCAATCACAGTTATTACTTGATGGCTTTCAACTTCTACGACCTCTAAATAGACTTCTTTAATGGTTTCTTGTGCCGGCACTTCGACAATAATCGGTTGAGCCAAAACTGCAGTCGAAGATTCTTTATTCTGAAAAGGTCCGCCATCTTCTACGACGGACAAATCCGGGAAAATAGGATGAGGGTCAGGCGGCACTACAGATATGACGGTACGTTGTTGCACGGCCACGTAATACCGTGGCCGAACCAACGGGGCGAGCACTTCCTGCAAAGCTGTAATCAAGTTGGTGTGAACATCCGGCCAGAGGCCGGGGCGCTCCAACCATGGATTCATGCCGGGAAATGGGCTAAGCATAGGCTGACCTCTTTAGAATTTTTTGTATCTATAATCTAATATAAATCTTTTACAAGAAATGAACAAGCGTTTTTTAAAAAACACTTGCTTCTAAATTTGCTGTTTTATATATTTTTACAAAACCCTTAACTTAAAACGAAAACGCAAATTCAACGCCGCGCGCTGCAAGCAGCGCCGGCCGAGGTTTTTGGAAAATCGGTAATTTTTCTCATCTCATCATGAATCTGCAAGAACAACTTAACGAGGACTATAAAGCCGCCATGAAAAGCGGCGACAAGCTCCGCGTCGAAACCCTGCGTCTGCTGCGCGCGCAATTGAAGGACGCGCAGATCAACAAAATGCAGGCGCTCACCCCGGAAGAAGAAATCGCCGCGCTCACCAACGCCGCCAAAAAACGCCGCGAAGCCATCGCCATGTATAAACAAGGCGGCCGCAACGATCTGCTCGAAAAAGAGGCCGCGGAGCTGGCGATTATTTCGAGTTATCTGCCGCAAGCGCTTTCAACCGAGGAGATCGCCCAAATCATTGACACGGCGATCAAAGAAACCGGCAGCGCTGCCGCCAGCGATCTCGGCAAGGTCATGGGCAAAATCATGCCGCAGGTCAAAGGCCGGGCCGACGGCAAGCTGGTGCAGCAAATGGTTCGCGAGCGGCTGAGTTCGTAGTAGCACCTTAACGAATATTTATGAACGTTGAAATCAGTTACGCGGATTTCTCAATCATCATCCTCACGGTAATTTTTGGCTACGAAGGCTACCGCTCGGGGTTCTTCAAAGGGCTCCTGAGCGTCGGCGGCTTTTTCATTTCGCTTACCGTCAGTCTCGCCGCGCTTCCCTACGCTGCCCGGTTTTTCAACTACGTGATCGAGCTGCCGCCCAATATCAGCATCTTGATGGGCTTCGTCAGCATCTTCGTCATCAGCATGCTGCTCTACACGCTCTTTTTGGAATGGGTACACAAAATCATGCAAATGAAAGTCGAGGATTGGTTCAATCGGATTATGGGAACCTTGCTCGGCCTTTATAAAGGCGTCTTGGCCGCGAGCTTGCTGGCGCTCGGCTTCACGCTTTTGCCGATGCCGGAGGTGGTGAGCCGAACGGAGCAAAACAGCCTGTTTCTGGGGCCGGTAAAATACTTTGCGCCGGCCAACTACAATTACTTCAAAAAACTCGTCCCGCGAACCCCCTCGTTTGAAGAAACCCTCAAAATCACCTTTGAGGTGATGAGCGGGAAACCCGATGCCATGACTGCCGGTCTCATGGAATCCTTCAAGAGCAGAATGTTGGAGAAGAGTGTGACGACCAAGCAGTGACGATGAATCCATCCCTTCCTGCCGAATTGGAAAACGATTTCGGCGCCGTGCAACTGCTCGAATTTGACAAAATTCTCGAGCAGATTGCCGGCGTGGCGCTGTGCCCCATCAGCGTCGAGCAAATCCGCGCGTTGCAACCATCAAACGAGGCCGCTCAAATTCAGCGCCGTCTCGACGAATTGACCGAGATGCGCGCGGTGCTCGACTTCGACGAACATTTTCCGCTTTCCTCCCTTCCTGATTTACGGCCGGCTTTGCAACATTTGCGCATCGCCAACCGGTCGTTGGAAATCCACCAACTCCTCGAGCTGGCGCAATTTCTCGCGGTCGCTCGCCGCGTGCGCGGCTATCTTGTAGCGCGCCGGGAGAAATATCCATTGCTCGCCGAAATCGCACAGCCGCTCACCCCGCTGCAAGACGTGGAAGCCGCCATCGAGAATGCGATCAATGTCACCGACGGCAGTGTCAAGGATTCGGCCAGCCCGGTACTCGCCCGTGTGCGCAAGGAAATTCGCCGCGCCACGGTCGAAGCCCGCGAGCGCCTGCAAAGCATCGTCAAAAAACTCGCCGCGCGCGATATGCTGCAAGAAGAAGTCATCACCTTCCGTGATGGCCGGCTGGTGCTCATGCTCAAAGACGAATACCGGCATCGCGTCCCCGGCCTCGTCCATGACGAATCGGCGAGCGGCCGCACGCTTTTTGTCGAGCCGATGGAATCGGTGGAAATGAACAATCGCATCCGCCAATTGCAAAGCGCCGAGCGCGAAGAAATCGAGCGCATCCTGCTCGAGCTGTCGAATCGATTGCGGCTGCACCTTCCCAAAGTGCAGGAAAATTTTACGCGCCTCGTTCAGCTCGACGTCATTCACGCCAAATCGCATTTTTCCCGCCAACTGGATGGCGCGGCGCCGCAATTGCAAAAAGATGGACGGCTCAAATTAGCGGGCGCGCGCCATCCGTTGCTGCTGTTATCCGGAAAAAAAGCTCGGGCGCAAGTGGTGGCGCTCGAGCTCGAATTGGGTGATGAGACCGTCACGTTGATTCTTACCGGGCCAAATGCCGGCGGCAAAACCGTCACGCTCAAAACCGTGGGCCTGCTCTCGCTCATGACGCTTTGCGGTTTGCACATTCCGGCGCAGCCCGACAGCCAGATTCCGCTTTTTCGCCGGATTTTTGTCGACATCGGCGACCGGCAATCCATCGAAGAAGATCTGTCGACGTTCACTTCCCGTCTCGCAAGGTTGGTGGAAATTTTGCGGCAAACGCGCGAGGGCGATCTCGTGCTCATCGATGAAATCGGCTCCGGCACCGATCCCGAAGCCGGCGCCGCGCTGGCGATAGCCGTTCTACAAGAACTCACGCAGCGGCGCTGCACCACGATCGTCACCACCCACCACGGCGCGCTGAAAAGTTTTGCGCACGAAACCCCGGGCGTGACCAACGGCTCGATGGCCTTCGACCGTGACACGCTGCGACCGACGTATCAATTCCGCCCCGGCGTGCCGGGCGCCAGCTACGCTTTCGAGATTGCCGAACGTTTGGGTTTGCAAAAAGACGTGGTCGAGGCCGCGAGCCAACTCGTCGGCAAGGAGAAGGGCAACATCGAAAGCTTGCTCGCCGAGCTGGAGGCCAAACTGGCCGAGCAGCGGCAATCCGCCGAGAAGCTGAAGCTCGAAGAAACGCGATTCACCGCGCTCGCCAAATTGTACGACGAGCGCGTCAACGCGCTGAAAGCGCAAGAGCGCGAGCTGAAGCAAAAAGCCTTCGCCGAATCCGAAGCGGTTTTGCAGCGCGCCAATGCCGCCGTTGAAAAAGCCATTCGTGAAATTCGCGAGCAAGCCGCCAGTCGTGAGGCAATTCAGAGCGCCAAAAAAGGGTTGCAAGCCGTGCAACAAGAAATCGCACAAGAAAAACGGCAGTTGCCGGCAGAGGCTCCAGCAGCAGATACGCCGCTAACAGATGCCCGGCCGGGCATGCGCGTGAAATGGCTAAAACAAAACGCCGCGGCGACGGTGCTCGAGCCGCCGGATTCTTCCCGCCGCGTGCTGGTGGAAGTCGGAACGCTGCGTGCGCGCGTGCCGCTGTCAGAATTGCGGCTGCACGAGACCGCTTCGCAAACGCGCTTGGAATCGTTGCCAAAAACCAGCAGTGCCGACGCGCCGGCCACGCTGCCGGAAATCGATCTCCGCGGCAGGCGCGTTGACGAGGCGCTTACCGCAGTCGATAAATTTCTGGACGATGCGCTTCTGGCAGGATGGAACGAGGTGAGATTGATTCACGGCAAGGGCACCGGCGCGTTGCGGCAAAGCATCAGCAATTTTTTGAAAAAACATCCGCAAACGCAGCGGTTTCACGAAGCGGCGATGGGAGAAGGAGATTACGGCGTTACCGTAGTAGAATTAAAGTAACCGCTAGAGGCGCAGCCAGCCGGCTCGACTGGAGAGTGAAAAAAATAAAACACCAACAAATACAAACGAGCCCGACTCCCCCACGGATTGAAGAATCACCCGGATTTATTAATAAATCCGGGTGATTCTTCAATCCGTGGGGAAAATTTTTTCCAGTTTCTGCGCGAAGTGTTGCTGCGCCATCCAGCTAACGATGAAAGATCAGCAGACGCGCATATGCCGTGTCCTGGCTCACGGCATATTTGGCCGACTCCTTGTGTTTGCGCAGCTTGATGCGAACCGCGTTGGTGTAAGCATACAACTCTTTGCCGTCCTTGGCTTCGTGTGAAAGATCGATAACCAAAACGTCTTCTTTCGACAATGTCGGCAAACTGTCAAAAATTTGTTTATATAGTTTACTGTATTTTCCCTTTCGCCCGCGTAATGTTACGTTGCCGCGTTTCTCGACAGAAAATTTCATGATATGTAACCTCCATAAATGTTTAAAAACTGTTTTTTGGTTTTGGTAACGAAAAGCAAAATTCATTCTTAATTATATTTAGCACTTTTTTGGTCAATTGCAAGAGTTTTTTAATATGGCATATCAATATTTTCTCGACACTGCCGTCGCGGCGGCGCAAGCCGGCGGCGAAGCGCTTCTCACCATGGCGCAACGCCGCGAGACGCTGCGCATCGAAACCAAAGCCGAATCTGACTTCGTAACCGCCGCCGATCGCGCCGCAGAAAAAAGAATCGTCGGCCACATTCTCGCCGCGTTTCCGGATCATCACATTCTCGCCGAAGAGCAAACGCATGCGGCGCCCGACCGGCAAACTGCGGCGCCGGAAACCGTACAGTGGATTATCGACCCGCTTGACGGCACCACTAACTACATTCACGGCGTGCCCAATTTTGCCATTTCCATCGCCGCGAAACAAAACGCCGAGGTCATTGCCGGCGTGGTTTGGGATCCGGTCCGCCGCGAGCTGTTTACGGCCACTGCCGGCGGCGGCGCTTTTCTCAACGACAAGCCCATTCGCGTTTCCGTAAGCGCCCGCTTGCGCGACAGTTTGATCGCCACGGGCTTTCCATTTCGCGTGCGGCACCTGCTGCCCTCCTATTTGCGCATGTTCCACGACTTTATACACGCCGCGCGCGATATTCGCCGTCTCGGCGCTGCTGCGCTCGACCTGGCTTATGTCGCAGCCGGCCGCTTCGACGGCTTCTGGGAATACAGCTTGAGCCCGTGGGATTTCGCTGCGGGTAGTTTGCTCGTGCGCGAAGCCGGCGGTATGATCACCGGTTTCGAGGTTGACGAAAATTTCTGGCAAACCGGCAACATACTCGCCAGCAACGGCAAGCTGCATCCGCTGATGCGGGAAATGATTCTTGCAGCGAATAGAACATAAATTTCGCAACGAAAAGAGAACTGCAACGAAAAAAAGCTTTAACCGGAATTATTCTTCACCACAAAGGCACATAAGAACACAAAGCTTTATAGCATTACCCTGAAAAAACTATTTTGTAAATAAAAACCACAACACATGGCCGTATATCGAATTCCCATTGGGTTGGTCTTGCTGGTGTTGCTCTGCGCGTGGGCGAATTATTCATGCCCGTATCCTGATCTCGCTAAAATTCTCGGCGATCCGCAAAAATTTGCCGGACAGCGGGTAGCGGTTTTCATCGAGGCCAGGATTGTGGAGCGGACCGAAGACGGGTTCATCCTGGCGCAACGCGGCCATCACCTGCGCGTCCTAACCAAAATTAAAGAGGCGCCGCTTGGAGAATTTGTCGCGGTGGAAGGCGTGTTTCAGCCTCCCGACCGTCTGCAAGCGGAGGCGATACGCCTCGCGCCGGGCCGGCGCTGGAAAATGGCGGTTTCCGTCATCCCGGTTCTGTTGCTCGCCGTACTGCTGCCGATGGCGCTGCGCTTCGACCGCCGCCAACGAACTTTAATTTTGCAACAAAAAGGGAACCGCAACGAAAAAAGCTTTTGAAAAGTACGATGCCTGATCTGCTCACTCACTCCGCCGCTGCATATCTCTCGGCTCGCCGTTGGTTTGGAGAACCGGGAGTTTCGCGCGCCACTGCGATTCTCTTCATCGTTGGGACGATGCTGCCGGATGTGCTATCGCGGCCTTTCTATATTCTCTTTCCGGCTTTGCACTGGTGGGTAATGCCTTTGCACACGCCGGCGGGCGTGCTGATCGTGTGTTGGATCATCACCGGATTCTTTCAAGCCGCCGAGCGACGGCGTGTTTTCATCGCTCTCACCGGTGGCGTACTGCTGCATTTCCTGCTCGACGCGCCGCAAAAGCACATTGCAGCCGGATATTTCTGGCTCTTTCCGTTTTCGTGGAAGACTTATGAATGGGGCCTGTGGTGGTCGGAAGACTCGGTGCGAATCGTGCCGTGGGTGATTTTGCTCGTTGCGATTGTCGAAATTTTAATCCGGATGAAATGGAAGGCCGCAGGTTCGATTGACAAACTTGGGTCGCAGCAGACAAAGCAAAAAGAATAATCCGCTTAGTCAGTTCAATCCGCTTACCATTTTTTTTGTAAACAGCTTGAGCGGATTAAACGGATAAAAACCTTTTTGGTTGCCGCTTATCCGCGTTAAGATTTTAACCTAATTCATTCACTGCTTTTGTTCCCATGAAAATTTCTCTTTACCGCGGCGCCGGCCGGTTCAAAGGTTTTTTGTTCATGACCGCGATCGTGATCGTTCTCTTGCTGCTGTGGCACACGCAAAAGATCGTCAACGGCCTGCGCCAAGAGGCCCGGCAAATTTTGCTGTTCTACACCGAGCTTTACGCCAATGCGGCCTCGACGGCGAGCGGTGAGGCGCTTGACTTCATCTTCGAGGAGGTGGTCAAGCGCACGGATTTTCCGATCATTCTCTGCGACGTCAACTTCGAGCCGACCAGTTGGAAGGGCATCGACATTCCGCCGGATTCCGCCAGCTCACCGGCCGCCAGAGCACAGGTGCGCGAAATTTTGCAATCCATGCGCAAGGAGATCGACCCGATTCCCTTGACGTACGTCGATCCCGAGACGAAGCAATCATTCGTGTTGAGTTATCTGATTTACGGCGATTCGAAGCTCATCAAGCAACTACAATATTTGCCTTATGTGGAGATCGGGGTGGCCGGCCTGTTCATTCTCATCGGCTTTTGGGGGTTCAACAGCATTCGCCGCAATGAGCAGCGCTTGATTTGGGTCGGCATGGCCAAGGAGACGGCGCACCAGCTCGGCACGCCGATCTCTTCGCTGCTCGGCTGGATCGAGCTGCTGCGCGCCAAAATCGACTCGGGCAATGCCGACACCACCCTCAACGAAATGCAGCGCGACGTAGAGCGGCTGAGCAAGGTCGCTTCGCGTTTCTCGCAAATCGGCTCGCAGGCGGATTTGAAAGAGCAAGATATCCTGCCGGTTCTCGAAGACATCGTCAAATATTTTCATCGCCGGCTGCCGCAAATGGGCAAGGAAGTCCGTCTCGAAATCATCAACGCCAACGCCGCGGCGATCGGGCCGGTGGCGCTCAACCGTGACCTGTTCGAGTGGGTTTTGGAAAATCTCATTAAAAATTCTCTCGACGCCATCGAGAAACCCAAAGGCGAAATCACCCTGGAACTGAAGCCGGCGACCGACAAACGGCGCTGCATCACGCTGGACATTCGCGACAACGGCCGCGGCATCGAGCCGGCGATTCGCAAAAACATTTTCAAGCCCGGTTTCAGCACGAAAAAAAGAGGGTGGGGCCTCGGCCTCAGCCTCGCCAAACGCATCGTTGAAGATTATCATCACGGCAAGCTTTATTTAAAGGAAACGCAAGTTGGCGAAGGCTCGATCATGCGGATTGTGCTGTGAAACTGGTTTTGCACGCTCCCCGGTTTATGCAAAACGGGCAAGTCGGCGGTATAGCCAAGCAATTAAAATTAACCCGAACTTTTTCCATAAAAAAGCAGTTAAAACTTACAAATAGCATAAGGCAAAATTTGCGCAGTTTTCAATCAATGAGGGAAAAGTCTATGCAAGTTTTTTCCTGAAATTATGAAACTTTTTGCACCACTCACATAAATTACTGCTAAATTATCTGAATGTAAGCTAACCAAGCGCCGGGTTCCTGCACATGGATAAGTTGTAATTTAATGATTTAGGAAGAGAGGGGATTAGCAACCAATGCCATGATCTAATTTAGCTATATAATAAGGAAGCAAAGCGGAAAAAATATTATCCTTTGGCATATTCATTGCGATTTTTATAATGTTAAGACTTTTGTTGTTTACTTATGAACAGCCAACCCAAGGCATGGGAAGGCATTAACTGATCTATTGACAGGATTCTTGGCTATGTCTGCGAGGCGTAAACTCATCATCGAAGTGCTGGCGCTCATCATTTTAGTCCTTCCAGGCGCGCTTGCAGCCGGTACTTCAGGAATGGTGTCCGGATTTGTGCGCGATAAAGAAACCGGCATGGCGCTGCCCGGCGCTGCCGTCTTCGTTGAGAACACCACCTTCGGCGCGACCGCGGATAAATACGGTTTTTACATCATCTACAACTTGCCGGTGGGCAATTACAACCTGCGGGCCAAGATGATCGGTTATCAGACTACAAAGGTCACCGATGTCGAGGTGAAGACCGACATCAATACGCCGGTCAGTTACGCATTAGTGGCGCAAGCGCTGCAGGTCGAGCAGGAAATCGTCGTCACCGCCCCGCGCATCAAAATTTATAAAGACGTCAGCGCGAGCGTGCATTTTCTCGACGAGAAAGAGTTGGCGGTGGCGTTGCCGGTGCAGAACTTTCAAGACGCTTTGGCGCTGGCGCCCGGTTTTGTGGCCAATCGGTTTCGCGGCGGCCGGTCGGCCAACACGCTTTATTTGATCGACGGTATGCCGGCGAGCGGCCCGGTGACCCGCGATTTGGCGTTTATGGTGCGCAACAGCGCCATCGCCGAAATGGTCGTGCAAACCGGCGGCTTCAACGCCGAGTACGGCAACGTCTCCGGCGGCCTGGTCAATATCATCAGCAAGGAGGGCCGCAATGATTTTCAAGGTATGGCGAAAGTCTCGACCGACATCCTGGGCCGCAGCGAAAACGGCTTTGAAAACAGCCGCCAAGCGGAGTTCGCTTTGAGCGGGCCGTTGACTTTGGGCCTGGGCGGTCCGGTCATCGAGGCCAACTATCTCATTTCCGGCGGATTGAATTTGAGCGATACGCCCAATCGCAAGGCATTGTCCCGAGCAGCGGGATTCGCCTCTCCCATCGTGTTCAATTACGATTTGAATGTCAAGTTGGCGATACGCGCCTCGAAAAATCTCTATGTGCGTTGGCAGACGTTGCTCACCGATTATGATTGGCGGCGCTATGATGCAAAGTGGGATAACCGCTTGTCAGCCCTGCCCAAACGCACGAATCGCAGCCTGCGCACGAGCCTTTCGCTGACGCACACGCTCAACTCACGGACGTTTTACAAGCTCGATCTCGTCGGCATGGACTTGCAACGCCGGGTTTTGGGCGAGGCGCCGGAAACAGCGCCGGCGAATGTGACCATCGAAAACCAGTCTCTCGCCTCGGCGTGGCCCGGCCACACCGAACCGTGGCAAGAGCAGAGCCGCGAGCGCCAAATCAGCGCGCATCTCAGCTTCATTCGGCAGCTCAATCAGGTGCACCAGCTCAAGGCCGGTATCGAAACGAACGTGTGGGATCTCTCGGTCAATCGCGTGCGTTACTTGCTCTGGCCCAACAATTCAAAGAGCAAAACGGGCTTCGTTTACAGCCGCTACGAAGATTCGTTTCACCAATATCCTTTTACGCTGGCCGGTTATTTGAGCCACAAAATCGAGTTCAGCAATTTACTGCTCGACCTGGGGGCGCGGTACGAGTTGTTTTCGCCGCACGCGCGACGGCAAACCGAACCGGCTGTTGACGACCACGATACGCTGGCTGCGAACAGCGCCAATTCGATTCGTTTCAAGCAGACCATCGCGCCGCGCTTGAATATCGCCATTCCGGTCAGTCCGATCGAACATTTGTCGTTCAATTTTGGCTGGTTTTACGAGCTGCCGCAGTTGCACTATTTGTATTTGACTCGTGCCGGCAATTCGGCAGCACGCTGGCCGCTGGCCGGCAACGTCGATCTGAAACCACACCGCGCCAAAGCATGGGAAATCACTTATCGCCGCGTGCCCGCGCCGCAAAGCGTTTACTCGGTCACCGGGTTTTATCGCATCTACGACGATCTCGTCGATGCTTTTCCTTATGTTGACCGTGCAGTCAGCGCGGCGGACACGGTTTTGCGCTACGAAAATCGGGCGCAGGCCAGCACCACCGGCTTCGAGGTCGCGTTCAAACGCGATTTCGGCAATGGTTTCAACGGCGGCTTTTATTACACCCATCAACGCAGCCTTGGCACCGCGGCGTGGCCGGAGAGCAATTTGTTGGCACTGGCCCGCCAGGAGAATAATATCAACCAATCGCGCGCGCCCTTGGCGTGGGATCAACGCCACACGTTCACGTTCAATCTCAACTTCGAGAGCCGCAAAGGCCTGCTCTTCGATGTTTTTGGCAAATTGAACGGGCCTGCCACCGCGGCGGATTGGCTGACGGGGGAACGGACGCATCTGCCCTGGCGTCACGACATCGATCTCAAGCTCGTCGTGCCGGTGCGCTGGGACAAGCTGCGTTTCGAGCCGTTTGTGGAAATTCACAATTTGTTCGATGAGCGCTACAGCACGCCCGGCGAGGGCGGCCTGGATTTCAGCGAGCCGCTATCGAATTTCAGCAGCCAAATCGGGCGGCAAATTTTGGTGGGGATCATGTTGCGCTAGAGCAATTATTCAAATTTACAAAAGTAAAAAGCCTGAATGAAGTGGAAGTGCTTGCCCATCTTGTTCAGGTTTTATTATTTGTGATGACAGCACGCTAAATAAAATTTGCTTTTTAAGCCCCGCTATTCGAGCAAAATAAGCTTCTTCATTTGAACAATATCACCCGCCTGCAAACGATAGAAATAAACGCCACTCCTGATTTCCCTTATAAAATTATCTGCATCGGCATTCCAGTGAACTCGATGTTTTCCGGCGGGAAATTTTTCTGCAGCCAGTGTCGCCATTTCTTCTCCCAAAATGTTATACACTTTCAACGTTACAAAGGCGTCATGCGGCAAAGAGAATTGAATCGTCGTCGCCGGCCTTCCTCCGCCAAAGGCAGAGGAGCTCGTTTCGCGCGAGAACGGGTTGGGATAATTCTGCTCCAGCGAAAACGAGGCTGGCAAGTCGTCAGCAAGTTCTTGCACGGCAGTTGTTGGCTGCGCGCTCCGAAACACCATGCCGCTAACGGTTCCCGCCCAAATGTGTCCGCTCGCATTGATGGCAAGAGAACGCACATCCGTATCCGTCAAAGAAGAATTTATCGCCGTCCAACTTCCGCCGTCATTCGGCGAACGGAAAATACCGCCGCTGCCCCCGGCAAAAATATAGCCGCTCGAATTGAGGGCGAGCGCATAATTGCCCCTGATGGTCAACCCGGAATTGACTTCAGCCCAGCTTGAGCCGTTATCAAATAATCGAAACGCGCCATCCCCGCCGGTTCCGGCAAAAACCATCTGCGTCATGGGATTAATGACAAGCGCTCGCACATCCCGAGTCGTCAAGCCGGCATTGAGCGGCGTCCAGCTATTGCCGTTATCTGTGGAGCGGAGCATCCCGGCCGCGGTTCCGGCAAAAACGTGCCCGCGCGCATTGATGGCAAGCGCACTGGCCGCCGTATTGACCAATCCCGTATTGAGCACCGTCCAGCTTACGCCGTTATCCGTGGACCGAAAAATCCCGCCAAAGAGCGTTCCGGCAAAAATGTGATTACTGGCGTTGATGGCGAGGCACCGCACAAAAGCGTTAGTCAAACCCGAATTGGCGGCTGTCCAACTGGCGCCACTATTTGTGGAAAAGAAAACGCCGCTGCCATTCGTTCCCGCCCAAAGATGGCCGCTCGAATTAATGGCCAGGGCGCGGACATCGAGGCTTGCCAATCCCATATTGACTGCCGTCCAATTGGCGCCGTTATCCATCGAACGATACACGCCGCCGCCTTCCGTTCCGGCAAAAATATCCCGACTCGTATTAATGGCAACAGCGTGAACCGTGCCGGCGGAGGGGCCGCCGGTTGGCTGCCAAACGATAGTTTGCGAAAGAGCAAGTTTTGTTGCGGCGAGCAGGCAAAAACTCATTGCGCGCCAAGGTAAGATTTTTTGCAACATCATGCCGCGTTCCTTGCAAATAACTGCTGTCAAAACTCATGACTCTGGCCATTACCCCATTTATATACAAATTTATTGAACAATCTCTTCTATTGGAAATGAATTCTTTGTCACTCGGCTCATTTGCGCCGGAACTTTGCCCTTTGACCAATCGCGACTGCGGTGACATTGGTTTCATTAGAAGAGGCAATCGGTTTATCATTCTGTCCATAGAAAGCTGCAAGCCACACGCCACGCAACGTGATATTATCGCACCAGCATGATCTTGCCAATCTGTACTTCGTTGCCCGCCTCGAAGCGAATGAAATAAACTCCACTGGCCGCCGCTGCACCGCGCTCAGCACGCCCATCCCATGTCACGATGTGTTCACCAGCAGCTCGACGCTCGTGCAAAAGCTCACGAATGAGCTGGCCGTGAAGATTGTAAATGCGCAAAGTGGCGATACCGTCATCCTTCATAGAAAAACGAATTTGGGTGGAAGGGTTAAACGGATTCGGGTAAGCCTTTAAAGCAAAATCTTGTCGTGTCGCTGTGTCTGCGATCTTCTTAACATTTTTGGACGTGGGCACTGCGATGATCTCATAAATATGGCCGAGACTGGCAACGAGCGACGATTTGGTGGCAATACCGGTCACTTGCGGTTTCAAAGTGATCTCCTTGCCCGCAAAAGCTGTGGCCGCAAGCGCGATATTCCGCTTCGTCTTGGAAAGACTCTCTGCGTTCGTCAAGAAAACCGGTACGTTGGTGATGTTGCCGCTTTTTTCAATGATCATCAATTCCACCTGAAGCGGCGAAGCGTTGTTTTTGACAACTGAGAGCTTGTAGCCGCTTATGGCAAAACTTATCATTAGACTTTCTGCCGTGGCCAGCGCCACAAGGCTTTGCGAGGAAAGGCCATCAAAGGCATTGGCCGGCGTGATAGCTGACGAGGGATCAACATCGATCAAAGAAATAACCGATTTGGTCCCAGTGGTGGTTGATATGGTCATGCCTTCCACCCGCACGTCAAACCATGCGCCGGTGGTGGTATCCACGACAGCAACCGACCGATGGTAGTCTACAAACACCGAATCGCTATTAGCCGGCTTTTGAAAAGAACTCGCACTGAGGTTTATGTTATAGGGGCTGTCGGTGCCGTCTGTCCATACATACTTGGTCGCCGTGCTTCCAATGGAAAGCGAAGGATGAAAGCCGCTGATGGCGGGAAATTGCACGCTCCAACCGCTGCCGTTAAAATGGGCATTGAGATGGTAAAAGTCGATGCCGCGTTGATAAACCATGTGCGCCGTGTTGCCAGCCAAGCCGCTGATACTGGGCCGGTCTTCGGTTTGGTAGTGAAGCTCATGATATTGGCTGCCAAAGCTCCAATCCGCAGTGCTGGCGAAACGGTGAATAATCACGCGTGAGCCGTATTGCGAATCATAGGCATCCCACGCGACGTGAACATACCAAGGGCTGGTGGCATCGCCGCTCGGCGCCAACGCGGGATGCGCATGCTGCGACAGAGATCCGGGCAAACTGCTGGAAATGTTATTCGAAGCGCTCCACGTACCACCGTCGTGATATCTGGTGATGATGTGCGACGCGTTGGGAATTTCTTTGGTGGCGTAAGCGAGTCCGGTCCGTCTAGCGCTCCACGGTGTTATGGTCGCACCGACGGAAGGCGAATTGAGCGTTTCACCGCTGCCGGCATTGAGCGTGCCCGAGGTCGGCCAAGCGCCGCCATCGTTGGTCGAGCGTTTCCATTCGAGATTATTTCCCGAACGGTAGACGACCATCAGCTCACTGGTATTGGGGCTTGCTATAACCGGAAGCGGATCATTAGTGACGGAAACACCACTCGTGACGATTTTAATGATTTCCCAACTCGTGCCATTGAAGTAACGAAATAGAATGTCATAAGTGTTGGTGCCGATTTTGCGCTGCCAGACGGCATAAATTTTGCCGCCGCGCTCGGCAATGCAGGGGAAGTTGTTCTGATTGAATCCGTCACTCAATCTCGTCGGCGGGTCGCTCCAAGTGCTGCCGTCATTGGTGGATTTGGTGAAGTAAATCTGATTGCCGGATTCGTAGACCAAATAAAGATTGTTGCCGTTTTTCGCCAATTTACGGCTGCCGTTGTAGGCGGTGGCATTTATGGAAGTAGATTTTCGGACACCTAAGTTATCCAAACCTTTGAGAACCGCGTCATGCGCATTGACCCGACCATAGCCCATTTCGTTGTTCCATGTGCCGTAGGTTTTGGTTTGATTGTAAGAATAGCCTCCAACTTTCTGTGCAGTTGTCGCGATAAAGCTTTCAATATTCGCGTTCGTAAAACTCGGATCCAAAGACCAAAGCAACGCGGCAATGCCGACAACTTGCGGCGCAGCAAAAGAAGTCCCATCGGCACAGCCGTATTGATTATCCAATTTAGTGCTCCAAATATCAACCCCCGGCGCAACCACATCGAGCGCAGTTCCGTAATTGCTTCCCCAAGACTGAGTACTGGTGCAGAAATAAGGATCAGAAGGAGTCTGGCGAGTGTCACTTTTATCTGATGCGCCAACCGCAAACACATTGGCAGCATTGGCAGGAAATGCGACTGTACTGAGATTACTATTCCCTGTCGCTGCGACCAAAAAGGCGCCGTAGGTGTTATAAGCTGTGTTAATCGCAGCCGCCACCACCGGATCTGATGGACCTTGACCAAAGCTCATGTTAATGACTACCTTTTTGCCCTGATTATAACCATTCTGTGCGGCATATAAAATCGCATCATCTACGACCGACATGTTTATAACATTCAAAAAGCCCACACAAACAGTCATCAATTGTGCTCCCGGATTGCTTGTTCCCCATCCGCCGGCAGCGCCAGCTACACCAACACTATTATTAGTCAACGCTCCAGCTACGCCAGCCACGTGATTGCCATGAACTGATTCCACCCCCTGATCTACTTGATTACTTCCGCTCCCTTCTGAAAAATTCCAACCATAAATATCGTCAACAAAGCCATTGTCGTCATCGTCCACGCCGGCAGTTCCATTCGCTTCGCTTTGATTGATCCAGATATTTCCTGCCAAATCCTGATGATCAATATCCGTACCCGAGTCTAATATGGCCATGATGACGTTGGGATTGCCGGTCATAATATCCCAGGCTTCCGGGGTATCAATATCACGATCTTGTGGGTGTTTATGATGCCATTGGTTGGTAAAATTGGGATCATTCGGATCGCCAAACAATTCCCCAAAGGTATTGGGCTGCGCATATTCCACCAAGGAATTAGCTTGGTACGTTTGAACCGTGGCAATGGGATCTACTCCTTGGGGAAGCTGAAGATCATAATACCCCAAGATGTTCGTACGGAGAACGGTCATTCTATGAGCATTGTTCAACTGGTTCATCAGGGTGTTCGTAACACCGCCTTTGAACTTGACGGTAATCACTTGATGGTTGACTGGAGTAGCGGTATTTTGATAGATCAGATACCACTTCCCATTAACATAATCAAACTGATGGTTGTTCAGATACACGGTTTGGGCGGTCGCGGTCTCAGCGATAAAAGCCAAGGCTACACCACACACAAGAGCAAGAATAACTTTTTTCATGGCGTCATCCTCCTTTACTTCAAAAAAAGAAGCTTAATTTTATTTTTAGTATTTCGTGATTTCATCGTGGCGACATATACTCCCGTCGCCACTTTTCGGCCTTCGGCATCGGTTCCATTCCATCTCACGGTATATTTGCCCACGGTCTGAAATTTATTCACCAGCGTTCGCATCTCTTTGCCAAGAACGGTGTGAATCTTGAGTGTGATATGCTCATCACGAAAGAGTTGATAGTGGATGGTTGTCGCCGGGTTAAATGGATTGGGGTAGGCGGGCTCCATCTCAAAATCTTCGGGGAAGTAACCTTGTTCTTCCCGTGGCTTCTCAACTGCAGTAGAAATGTCTTCGCCGGCCCATACACCGCTCCCATGCGTGCCGGCATAGAGCCATCGCGACGAGCCCGAGAAGAATGCCAGAGAAGTCACCCGAGGATCGCCCAAGCCCTTCATTTGCTGCCAACTTGCGCCAGCATTTTCGCTATAAAAAATCCCCTGATCTTTGGTACCCAGATATACTCTTTCGGGATTTAACGGATCCAAAACAATATCTGACAGTCTTTGGGCAGAAATTAAACCCTTGATGGAACGAAAATCTTGCCCTCCGTCCTCGGAAATCAAGACATCTTCAGTGGTGATTGCGTAAAGCGTATTGCTATTGGCCGGATGCATGGCGAGGGCAACTACTTGACCTGGATCAGAGAGATAGCTCCAAGTATCACCTCCATCGCTGGTTTTATAAATCCCATGTGCCACTTCATTTCTGGCCGTACCGAAATAAGCCATGTTGGAATTGGTTGGATCAAACACAATGGTTTCAATCCAGAGCGCAGCATGCTCATCAAAAACCAATTTCCAACTCTGTCCGCAATCCGTGCTTTTGTATAATTGCGAGGGGTAGACAGCTAAAAAAATGATATTGGTGCTGTCCGGCCGAACGGCTATCGCTGTTTTCGTACCGCCAATCAAATTGGCTATTCTAGCCCAACTAACTCCTCCATCAAAGCTGCGCATCGCGCTGGCACTTGTACTCGTTCGGCTACCCCCTGCCCAGTAAAGTGTATCGGGATACTGCGGATCTAAGGCGATTGCTTCAATTATTTCAGTGTTGATAAGTACCCAGCTTGCGCCAGCATTAGAGCTTTTCCACAAGCCCCAGTCTTCCCCGGCATAGATGATAGAAGGATTACGCGGGTGAACTGTCAGAGCATTGATGTAGGTATTAAGCAAACCCTTATCCTGGCGGGCGACAGTCTTACCGCCATCAGGAGAATGATAAATACTGATAAATGTTCCAAAGTACACCGAGGAAGCATTAAGATGATTCACTGCTATATTCGGTCCTGATCCAAAATTGACGGGCGCCGCAGGTAAAGCTGTAGCAATCACTTCCCATGTTTGCCCCCGATCGGTACTTTTGTACACTGGTGGGCGACCGAGAGGAACATAGAAATTCCAGAAAGGGTCCACATACAATCCACCAGCCCCGGGCAGATCTCGATACCATGTCCATTGATGTCCGCCATCCTCAGAGATAAATAAGAGGTTGTAAAAAAGCTGTGTCGTCATCACCGCCCACATCTTCTGCGGATTGTCAGGGTCAATCGCAAGATCATAAGCGGGGAGGAAACGACTCAAAAGTTCCCAAGAGTTGCCTCCATCTGAACTTTTGAATAACTTGTCAGCACTACCGACGTAAAACACATTTTCCGAATCCGGATGTTGAGCAATTGTGGTGATGAAATAAAAGTCGCCATGAGGAATGCTGTCAACCAACGCCCAATGTAAACCTCCATCCAAACTCTTGAACAAACCTCCTGAAGGATGTCCAGTTCCGGCAAAAAGAAAAGAAGGGTTATTCCGAAATTGCAAAAGAACTCTAATAGTCGCAGAATCGGGCAATCCGGCATTGGCGAGAACCCAATTCTCGCCGCGATTCAGGCTATAGGCCACGCCGCCTCCATCCGTGCCCACCCAAAGACGAGACGGCTGAAGCGGATCTATACGAATAGTGGTGATGGGATAGTAATCCCCAAACCACCAATTAGGCGAAGAAGGTGAAACTACGATCGGCTCGGGCCAAACCGGGAGGCCGTTGCTTTTTTGCTTCCACGCACGCCCGCCGTCTTCGCTTTTGAAAATACCATGCCCGTAGGTACCGGCATAGACGATGTTGGTGTCGATTGGGTCAATCACTATTGCCGTAATGTTACCACCGTAAGGACCGTTGTTAGTCCACTTGAAGTTTTGCGCTGTTGCAGTGGCGGACATCGATTTGTTGGAATAGGCGTGGGTGAACAGGAAGGCTTGGTAGGCGTTGATGCGACCGTAACCATACTGTTCTGTCCAATTCTGACCGCCCATGGCTGCAACCTTATCTGCTGAATTGTTAATGATGCTATGGACTTGCAACCAGGTTAAGCTTGGGTTAACTGAACGGATGAGTCCTACCAGACCAGCCACATGCGGTGCTGCTGCGGAGGTACCTTGAAAATCGCTATTGTAATCGCCAGAGACGTATCCTGCTGCCCCGCGAATGTCGGTCGTGTAAACATGGCTGGGGGCCATGACATCAAGATTAAAGCCATATGAACTGTAAGATCGTCGAACGTCATTTTGATCGGTAGCACCCACTGTAATCACGTCGTCCAGTGTTCCAGGAAATTGCATTTGATCATCCCCGGTGTTACCAGGAATACAAACCACCACGACATCGTGATTATTTATGGCATCATTGATCGCCTCGGCAAGCTCAGGAACCCCAGGTTTGCCAGACACCCAAGTGCTACTAATGTTCAAAACATGTGCCCCGTGATCGGCCGCCCATTCCACCGCCAGGGCAGAGAGTGAAGCAAGAGGCTCATCATTGCCATCTTTTAGTATCATGAGGGAAACTCCCTTCATATTACTCCATCCACCCGCAACGCCGGCCACTCCAATAGAGTTATTAGTTCTGGCACCGATAATACCTGTAACCGCTGTTCCATGTTTCCAGAGATCGGTCGGTGTATTATCGTTGTCGACAAAATCCCAGCCGATACCAGACCAGATGTTGCCGGTTAAATCCGGATGCTCATAATCACAGCCACTATCTATGACGCCGACAATAATAGAAGAATTTCCAGTCGAAATATCCCAAGCGCTTGCCATACGGAGCTTGGTCTGATCCAGATTCCATTGCTGTCCCCAAAACTGATCATCAGGTGTTGCATTTCGTTGGCCATAGACATCAAATAAAACATGCACAAACAGCCCCGATTGCGAGAGTATCTGCGCCACCTCAAAAGATTTTGTTTCATCCGGTGGAGATAGCACACAATACCCATTTACAAAACGTGGGCTGGCAAGACGAACGTCGGGAAGGCCAAGCCTGGCAAGATCGTTTGCTGTAATTGAGGCGCGATCCAATCTGCGCACAACGATTCGGCCAAGACTTATTTCTGATCCAAACCGATTATCAGCATACATATACCATTTGCCATTATTAAGGGCGTAGGTCATGCCATGGATTTGGACAATCTGCTCTTGCGCCAGGACTATAGAAGAGAATACCATAAGAATGGATAAAAACCCATGCCATAACCAACTCAAGCGCCGATATCCCTTGTCGTTATTTGTATTCATGGTTCACACTTCTCCTTTCTTTAGATTATAGAACCTCTGAAACTTCATCTATATGGAATTCGTGGTGCATGCAATGGATCTTTCAAACGAAAAACGCCATCCTTTGCACTAATATACAACATATTGTCTCGTTCGTCATAGGCGAGTGTGATAATATCCTGCTGGTTTGGAGATGTAATGATAAAATTCGATTGCCCGCCGTCAATCGAAAGATAAAATCGTCTGGCGGCCGCCGTAAAGAAGACCCCTGGCTGTTTAGGCTGAGTGACGATGCCTATGAAGAAACGCTCTGCGCTATCAGTCAAAATTGGAGTTAACGTTTCTTGGTCGTCGAGCCAATTTTGACCACCTTTGGTGGATTTGAAAACGCCTGCGGAAGTAGCAAGATAGACGATGTTAGGATCCCCACCATCATATGCCAACTCGACCAATTTAAGAACTCCTTGCTCAATCAATCTGTTTGCGTGATACAATTGCCAATGCAATCCACCATCGGTTGAGTGTCGGAGCGATGGTTCGCCTCGGCCTGATTGACCAAGCGCCCATACAATTAAGGGATTGGCAGGATTCCAAGAAAATTTTAAAAATAGGGTAATCACTTCTCTACGGTCAGGATAAACGAATCGCCAGGACAACCCGCCATCAGACGATCTGTAAAAGGCACCATATCCGGTCATGACAATTTGTGGATCCTGTGGCGAGCGTCGAATATCATAAACACCGCTCCACTGCCACGTTGGCGTCCTCATACCGGAATCAGATGGGGCCCAAGTCTTACCACCATCAACGGAACGCCAAACTCCAATCTTGATTTCTGGTGGCACTTCGATTGGGTTATCAAGTCCTGCCAGCAAGTCGTTGCCCCAAGCATCCACACGCACAACGCTTCCTCGATATGTTCCTCTCGTCGAGTCGCGAGACACCAATCCCAAATATTCCCATTCGGCGGATAGTTGCGCAATATTACGACGCCAAACACCATCTTCAAGGGCGGCAACATATAAGAAAGGTTCGAAAATCGAAAAACTGTTGGCAATTTTCTTATCAAACTTAAGATCTTGCCATGTGCCGGATGGAAAATCATCTTTACCGCCGTTTAGAGGAATACTTCTCTCACAACTCAAGAACGATATATTTACCAGCAGTAAAAAAAATCTTAAAATAATCTTTATTGTGCTCATATCGTAACCTCCAATTTTGTTGTTTTCAAAACACAAAGCCCGAGCATACCTTTTAGTTTGGATATACTCGGGCCTTGCAGTTTTTCACTTGAAACCTGACGGCTAATGACTGGGCGGCACTAAATTTAACTTCCTGCCACATCTTTCCACACCTACGGGTATAGCCCATCACGCCGGATTGATTATGCTTAACACCAGCGGCACAAAGTAAATTATACAAAAATCAGGCCAGAAAATCAATCGTAACTGGAGACGAATTATCAGAAACTTGCATTAAAACTAAAAAATGCCTTTTAGATTTTTTCTCAATTTTGGAAAGAAAACCGAGAAATTTCTCATTTTTAAAAACCGCTTCTACGCAGACAAACTTGCTTGAGACTATCGCATCAAAACGAATCTCTTCGTCTGCACCACCTCGCCAATTTGCAAACGGTAAAAATAAATGCCGCTGGGCAAATTCGAGGCATCGAAAAAGACTTGGTGGTATTTCGGCTCCAACACCTCGTTAACCAATGTGGCGACTTCGCGGCCATGAATGTCAAAAATCTTCAACTGCGTTGGCATCGGCTGTGAGGCCTCAAAATCAAAATCGATGGAAGTGAATATCTGTTTGCGAACACCGCGGTCGGCCAACGGGTTCGGATAATTTTGATACATCTTAAACGTTAGCGGTGTCTGCAACGTCCGCGGGTCGCGTCCGCTCGACTTGGCCAAGCTATCATACGGTGTGGCTCGTAACGTTTGCGCCTGCTCGCGCAAGCGCTGAATGCTGTCAAACCGATTCGCCCCTTTCGCCGGAACGAGAGCGACCATCACCCATTGCGTATCGTTCGGCGCCAGCGTGAAAGGTCCGGAAAAGATATTGAAGCCAGCGCCACCACCCGTTTCCGGCCGATGAATCCATCCCGTGTTGGTAACCGGATCACCGCTGTAAGTAAATTTGGTGGCCCGGCCTGTCGTTGGGTCGATAATCGGTTCGCCGGATTTACCCAATCCTCGCGCCAAGTTCCAAGCCTGTGAGATGGAACACGCGTGGCCCCATAAAGGCTGCTCATAACAACCATCGTCCTGTATTCCCCAAAACGAAGTGATCGGCAAATTCTTGTAGCCGGTCTTCTTTCGACCAAGAAAAACGGCGTTGTTCCCCGGCGCCGGCACACTCGGACCATAGAGCCAAACGTAACCAATGGCCGGCACTCTTGTTCCGAACGTATACGGCGAACTGTCTTCGCCATACCAACAATATCCAACTTGATTGAGAGTATCCACGGCAGGCGGGTTACTGCTGGGGTGGGCAAAATCGATATCCGTCCACAGCGAAACATAGGTTGAATCAATCGGATCGTTGCCTTTATTGATGATCATCCACTCGATAAAAACAACATTGGTCAGCAGACGAGAAGAATCCGCCCTCGCGCCAAACTGGGCAAAGGCGGTTTGCTGAATCTCGACGGGCATCGGCAGCAGCGGTGGTTGACCGGACCATTGAAAGCGTACGGCCGGATCAGCGCCGTTATACACCGTCCATAGCATCTGATCGCCGAGCAGTTTCGGCCTCCCGAGCGCATCGACCGGCGCGCCGAGATCAACCGGCCATTCCGCCCGATCTTTATTCGTCGCCTCATCAAAACGTGAAATTTTGTAAACCCGATAACGCACCGAATCTTCAGGGTGAGCTAACATCGCTGCTTTGCCGTCAATAATCGGTCCGGGAGAGTAGGATGAGCTCCACATCGACAGGGCGAGCCGGCGCTGTTCATTGATCTTGCCAATGACCCACAGGCCTTGGTCATAAATAATCGGAAACGGCCTTTCTTTCGGCCATACTGCGGCGCCACGATCCCGATCATCGAGGTAACCGAGGTTGTTGAATTTGATCATCACTCGATTTATATCGAGGGTGGCGGCTTGGTAAAAAACTGCGGAGTTGGTAGCGTTTTGTTGTTTGCGCAACGACGATTGCGCGCCGGCAGCAACGGCCAGTCCGAATAAACAGAAGAAAACAACGTGCTTCAATGGCTTCTGCATTTGACACCTCCTTATCGAAGTACAAAATTCAAAGAGATGAATTCTTTAAAAAACATCCCACTGCTGTTGTCGCATGATGATCGCCGCCTTTTTGATCACCACACCGACGCCCGGCACCTCGACGTGCACGAGATAAACTCCGCTGGCAACCGGGAATCCCATATCATTGCGCAAATCCCACTCAACATATTGCAACCCTGCCGTTCCCTGCAACGGGCGATCCTGCTCAGTGATCACGCGAACCAAATCACCAGCCAGGTTAAAAATGCGAATCTTCGCCCCGTAACCGGGAAGGTTGATGATCCGGACGAAACAATGAAACGAATCACGTTCCATGGGATTATGAGCCCAGTAGGGATTGGGCACAATATTGACCTTTTGCAATTGGCGTTTGGCAAGGGCGATCTGGCCAGTAACCACCGCCTGGGTGGTGATGAAAGTATATTCATCTACTCCGGGAATTGTCGGATTGCTGAAACCCACAACGAACCGATCGCCGGTGCTCCATTCTGATGCCGGTTCCTGCTCCCCGGAATGAAAGAACAAAATCCAGGTGGCGCTGCTGTCGGTACGCTCAAAGGATTTGGCCGTTGACCATGCCGGCCACCCATAAACCGGAAGAATAATCTGCGGTATTTTCACCGCGGAGATCTTTTTCTTGCTGCTCGCGGCTGGTGCGCGGCACACTTGGCCAATGGAAACCGGAGCCGCCACCAACATTGTCGGTTACCAGATCGCCGTTGTTGACCACGTAGTTGTAAATACGATTTCCGTCAAACGCGACGAGATGATCGATGCTGCTCACATTCGTTGGTTTGGCGGCGCGAGTGTTCTTTTTGTCATCCTCACGTTTTTCTGCCGTGGCGGCTATTGTGGTTAAAGCCACCAAAACAAGCAAAAGGATCGGTTTCATCATTTGCCTCCCGTATTTAAACGTAACACCCCGGCAAAAACATGCGATGTCATTGCAGCTCAAAGCTGCCGCCTTCGCGCCGGAAGGGGATCATCAGATAATTGGGCCCCAACGCTTCGACTTTGTCACCGAGACTTGCAATCAGCGCCGGCGGAATCGGCGCATGTTTCACCAGCAGGTAAGGAATAATTTCATACTTCCCCGGCGGCAGACGCATCCGTGCCGGATAGAAAACGGCAATCGTGGTATACGTGGCTTTCCCAATAATCGCGGTTTGGTCAAGCGTCAGGCCGGGAAACAAGGGAAACACCAAAATCGCTCCGGACGAGATATTTCGAAAAAATAAAGCGCCGAATCGGTCCGGGATCGACTTGGGAAAAACGACGGTGACGGAATCCGAGACGGCACTCAGCTTGACTTCCACCAGCACGGTGTCTGCTATATTAGGAGCTGTCATTATAGGCGGCGTTACGACTATGTTGATGTGCAAAAGCTCCGGGATAAGTTTCGGCCTAATCAATTCGCCGTCTTTGTTAATCTCACCTTGAGGATAAACGAAGACGCCGTTTCGCAAAACCACCGGGGTCGTCGTCAGCGTGAAATTCGCCAAATAGAAATACAGGTTGAATACGCCACTCGTTCCACCCCGCGCGCTCTGGTTTTCCACCGACGGCAGTGTTATGGTAAACTGGCCGTTTTTGTCCGTCCGCGTTCCAACGTCAACGCCGTCAAGCCAGACAAAAACGCCTTGTGGATTCAGGTTTCGGCTCAATTCAACCCGGCCGCGAATTTGCCGAGAGCCGGCGGAGATGTCGTCTTCGCCGAACGGCGCTTTCGTACACCCCCAAAACAGAGCAAGACAAACTCCGCTGCGCAAAACTGCGGTAAAGCAGGACGAGATTTTCATGCTGGGCTTCTTCCTTGATGAAAAAAAATGATCAACTATTATCTTGTCACCTCCAGCCGGCCGCCCTCGCGTCGAAACGGAATTTTGAGATAATCCGGCCCAAGCGCAAGAACATCGGGGCCAAGGCTGTCCATCAGGCCCGGCGGCAATTCTCCACGCTCGATCCGCAAATAAGGAATCACTTCGTACACCGCCGGCGATATAAAGACCCGATCGAGAGAAAAATACATGGTCCGCATAACCGGCGTTCGCCCAACCGTAACCAGATGGCGCGAAGTAGCGCCCGGAGACATTTGAACCACAAAGATTTCGTTGGAAGCAATATTTCTGAGCAGCACGGCGCCGATGCGATGATCCGGACATTCCCGGTCCGGGCAAGCATTGGGGAAAATCACGGTGACAGGATTGACATCGGCTTGCAAGCTCACCTGCACGACCGTGCTGTCTTCGTTGGTCACCACCGAGTTTAGGCGTTTCACAGTAGTGCTGATGCGCAGCAGCCGTTGCATTCGCCTGGGCGCACTCAATTCGCCGTTTTTGTTGACATCACCTTTTTCGTAAACGAAAGCGCCGTCGCGGGTGAAGACTTTGGCGGAATCAAGATAAAAATTTGCCAGGTAAAAATAAACCGTGAAAACACCGCTCAAGCTGCTCTGGCCCGAGGACGAGGGTAACGACAACAGGAATTTGCCGTTCGCGTCCGTGGCCGTGCCGACGTCAAAACCCGGCAGCCAAACATAGACGTTTTCAGGGCTGGAACCATCATCGATGGTGACCGCGCCGCGAATTTGCCGCGTACCCAAACTGGTTTTATCCTCGGACAACGGGCTTTTGGTGCAGCCGGAGAACAGAAGCAAATAAATCCCCAACAGCAGCACCGGCATGAAGGAATTGATCGTTCGCATAGTTCATAACTCCATTCAAGAAACTCGAGGTTTCTTAAAGCACAAACTTCAAAGTCGAAGTCAATTCATGGTCTGCGTTCGTCCTTGAAGTTCGTGGCTCAATATTGCGCGCCCACGGTGAGATAGAAGCGCCGATCGCGGAGCGCCAGGCCTTGCAAGACGAGATCATCATTCAACAAATTGCGGCCGCTGGCGTTGGCGAAAAGCTTGAGCTTGCCCAGCTCGAATTTTTTGCTGAGGTGAAGATCGAGATTCGTATAACCCTCGATAGGGACTTCGACGAAACTGAAAAATTGCGTGCCCGGCACGCGCTGGCGCAACCAGCCGACCTGTTCGCCTTCCTTGAACCAGTGCGCCTGAAAAGAATAGCCGGCGTGGTCAACGTTGAGCGTCAAGGTGAATTTGGAGTCGGCCTTAAACGGGAAAGCCGCTTTTTCCGAAATAAAGTAGCGGGACAGGCCCAAACCCAACGTCACTTTCTTGCGCAACAGAAAAAGACTCGACTTGCCCTCGACGCCGGAGATGCGGGCGTTTTGCACGTTGTCGTAAAACGTGCGCGGATCATCCGGCACGGCAAACATGCGGAATTTGTTGTCGTAATAATTTTGAAAATAGTTGGCGGAAGTTTGCCAGCCATAAAGCGCAGATTCACCGCGAATGTCCCTGGTGATCTCGACGCCGACTTCCACGCTGCGGTTCTTTTCCGGATCGAGGCCGGGCCGGTTCGCCGGGTCGGTTGCAAAATCCGGCGCGCTGATTTGCTGAAACAGCGTGGGAAATTTGGCATTTTTGCCGAAGCTCAAATGGCCGGTGAACGCCAAACCCTCGCGATACCCGGAGATTTTCACTGCCATCTTGAGCAACGTTTCCTGCCAGGCATTTTGTTTGAAAACTTCCGAAGGGTTTCCCGGCGAATTGGCTTGGCCGGAGATTCGCAAATTTTGCTCGTCCTCCACCCGATCGTGGCGAAAGCTGGCGTCCACATCGATGGTCTGAAAAAAATCCGAGCCGGCGTCGCCGCGAAATTGCGCGATCGCCACCAAACCATGATGCTGCCGTTGCAGGTCGCCGGCGGTCTCCACCGTGCGCAGTTGTGGTGTGCGCGTCGTGATGACATCGACGAAATCGAGCTTGGCCTGTTGAAATTGATAGGCCAGCGCCAACTCCGACCGGCGAATCTTCAAACGCTTCTCCGCATCCACGTGTATGGCGCGATCGTCGATGCGCCGTTGCGGCTGCTCTCTTTGCAAGCTCGGAAACTGTTGCTCATCCAATCGCCTGAGCGAAACCGACAAATCCAGGTCTTTCAATTTCGCCAGATCACCGGTGTATTTGAGCGAGCCCAGGTGATTGAAGTTGGACAGGCTTTTGTTGTCGAAACTGTTGTCGTGATCCAATGTCGAGTAAACGTACATGGCGCCGAGCGTATTCGCCGGGCTGCCATCGGGCTGCGTGGAAAAATGATAGCCCAAATTCGCCGTATGGTGCAAGGAGGTGTTTTCCAGCACGCCATTGGCATTGGCGACATCGTTAATATTTCTGCTCGTGCCGCCGCGCTTCAAGCTGTAGGAACCATACAGCCGCTTGAGGCGCTGATGGAAGTGCAAGCCCCAATTCCCGGAGCGATAGGTGCCAAGCCGCTGCTGAAAGCGCAGCATGTAATCTTGCTGCACTTTGGGAACGATGTTGATCACCCCGGAAAAGGCTTCCGGACCGTAAAGCGCGGTGTTGCTGCCCTTGATGATTTCGAAACGCTCGACGTCCTCCAGGTCGATCAACGACAGATCGAAGACATTGTCGTAAGCGCTGTTGAGCTTGACGCCGTTATATAAAACCACGACTTCGTCCGGGTTGCCGCCGCGAATGGCCACGGTTTTTTTGCCGCTGAGGTTTTCTTCCACCTGCACGCTGTGATCCGTGCGCAGCAGGTCGCCGGCGTCCGTGTAGCCGCGAATCTCGAAGTTTTTGGCTTCGATCAACGAGGTGACTTGCGGCAAATCTTTTTCGATCTCCAGGCCTCGGCCCGCCTGTTCCTGAATTTCAATTCCCTTTAACGAAATGACGCGCGGTTGCAAGTAAATGTAGCGCATCGTCTTGGCTGAGTCCAACAGAATCTCACGCGGCTCGTAAGCAACGTGCCGAAAAACCAGCACGGCCGTCATTGCGCTCTCCGCCACGCGCAACTCGAACCGGCCGGCGAAATCCGTGACCGTGCCTTTTGGCGTCCCTTTCACATAAACATTGACGTCGCGAATCTCGCGATAGGTATTGGCATCGCGAACCGTGCCGGAGAGGGTCATCACCTGTGAAAAGCTGCCGGCGGCATTCCATCCGAGCAACACGGCGATCCATAAGGATTTGGGGAGAGCCATTCGAGCCTCGCAGTTGGTTTCTTTAAAGTGAAATCATTACAGAAAAGGCAAAAAAATCTGACTACTTTTCGGAGTTGCCGGGTTACTCAAGGGCCATCAGAGCCTGTCCGCCTTGGGTTTTATCGTAATTATGTCACGCTACAATTGATCGATCAATTGCTGCGCTTCCGCATAAGAGGGGTTTTCCTTTAAAATTTGCCGGAGCAAAGTTTTGGACTTTAGCCGCTCGCCGGCAAATGCATAGGCGGCGGCCAGATGATACTTCACTTCCAAAAATTCCGCCGGTGACATTGCTGCGCCCGCTTCCTGCAAAACCCTGGCGTGTGTAAAATAATTGACGGCGGCTTCGTTATCCTGCTTGGCCAGCGCCACCAGCCCCAAGCGTGCCGGAGGATAAGGCGACTCCGGGTGCAACTTCATCGCGGTTTTGAGCCACTCCACCGCGCCATCAAATTCTTTTTGCAAGGCGTAAAGCTCGGCAATCCCCAAATGCGCGTTCAAATTGTCCGGCTCGATGCCGAGAACGGCTTTGTACTCATTTTTCGCGGCCTCATATTGGCGTTGGCGCGCCAGAAATTCGGCCACCTTTTGATGCGCGGTGGTCCAGCTCATACGATCGCCGACGTGATAATAAGTGATCGTATCGATTGGCGTCGCCAATTCCGGAAGGCGGAGCGAATCCGGCAACTCCGTCTGTTGGAACGGCCAGCTTTTGCGCAGCAATTCGGTGCGCATCTTGGCGATGGCGTCGTCCAAAGGCGTGACCGCGGCGGTTCGCCAGTATTCCTCGTCGCTGAGATTGCGGTCCAGGTTCCATTGCGCTTTCGGCGCGACGCCATCATTTTCATGCATGCTGATGCAGAATTGCTTGGCCATTAAAAAATAGCCGAGGTGATTCGGATGCACGTGCTCGGTGAAAACCTCCAAGCCGGGAATGCCGTCCTTTGAATTAAGCTCAAAAATCCGGTGCATGGGAACGAGCGGCACTTTTTTGTCGGCGCAAAGCGCCAGCAATGCGCGATTAAATTCGGTGCGCGCCCGAAACGGCATGAGATCGAGATCGAGGGCATTCTCGAAAAGCGTGCGGGCTTTGGCGCGATTGCCGATCTTGAGGTAACGGCGGCCCAGAATGAAATTCGCATCCGCCGATTCCGGAAAAAGCTCCAACGCACGCTGGTAGAGAAAATCTGCTCTGGCGCTGTCGCCGTTTTCCCAATACCTGTCGCCTTGCGTGGCGTAATTATCCCACGTGATCTGCCTGGGCGGCGGAATGAGCGCGGTTTCAAACGGCACCTGATCTTTGAGATTGCTCACCAGCGTGCTCACCAGAATCTTCACCTGATGGCGCTGCGCCACCTCGATGATCTCCAGCAAATTGTCGATGAAGCTTTGGATGGCGAACTGATGCTCTTGGCTGGCAATATCGATATTCGACTTGCCGATCATGCGCGCCATCATAATTTTGCCTTTATTGTCCGCCTCATCTTTGCTTTGAAAAAGCGCGGCGACGTTTTGCACGAGATCGCGCGTCAACACATAAACTTTGAATCGCTGCAAAGCGAGATTCAATTTGATCAGCTTGCGATTGCGGCCGAGCCCCTCGGTCGAGGCCGAGCCGAGCGCGCCGTAAAACTCATTGTGCCCCATATAGAGAAGAAAAAGATCCGGCTGATAATTTACCAACTCCTTCACAAAATCCGCCACGGCATAACTGCTGATGGCGGTCATGCCGGCATTGATAACTTCGAATTGGCGGTCCGGAAAAAGCGTTTGCAATCTCTGCTTGAGAAAAACCGGGAAATTGATATTCGGCGGATACGGAAAACCATACGTGGTCGATTCGCCCAGGCAAAAAATGCGGTAGGTTTTATCCGGCTTCGCTTTGGCAAACGTCTGTTCCGTATAAACCGCCGGCTTGATGTCTTTTTGGGCAAAATAACGCCGCGTCACTTTCTCATTCAACGCATAAACTTTTTTGCCGCCAACAGTGCGCTCGATGACGAGGGAGCGGTCGCCGCCATAATTGAACAGGCGCAGCACGCCTTCCGCCGCGAAGAGCAGCAAAATCGGTGCGGCGACCAGAAGTATTCTAAAGACGCGAGATTTATTCTTCGTGTTTGTCAAGTTCGTTCCTCCTTGAAATAGTTTTTGTCTGTGGAGTGAAAGATATCGTCACTCGGTGATCCAACATAATGCCCGTCGTATTGATAACAAACGTCTAAAAGTATGTACTGGCCGATTAAGTTTAACTTCGCAAACCCAGTCGGGCTTGTCTATCAATGGCCTTCACCTGCCAGCCTTATCGCACCAGCATGATCTTGCCAATCTTTACCTCGTTGCCCGCCTCGAAGCGAATGAAATAAACCCCACTGACTGCCGCTACACCACGCTCGTCTCGCCCGTCCCATGTGTCACGATGTGTTCACCTGCAGCGTGTTGCGCATGCAACAGCTCTCGCACCAACCGGCCATTCACATCAAAAATGCGCAGTGAAACGGCACTCGTCGTCGGAAGAGAAAAACGAATTTGGATCGAGGGATTGAAAGGATTGGGATAAGCCAGCAAGGCAAAATCACGTGGTATCGCCGTGTCTGTGACTCTCTTCAGATTTTGGGATGGGGGCGAGCCGGTGATCTCGTAAATATGGCCGAGGCTGGCAACGAGCGACGATTTGCCGGCAATACCGGTCACTTGCGGTTTCAAAGTGATCTCCTTGCCATCAAAAGCTGTGGCCGCCAGCGCGATGGTCAGATTCGTTTTGGGAAAACTTTCTGCGTTCGTCAGGAAAACCGGCACCGTGGTGATCTTGCCGCCCTTTTCAATGGCCATCAATTCCACTTGAAGCGGCGAAGCGTTGTTTTTGACAACTGAAAGCTTGTCGCCGCTTATGGCAAAACTTACGATTAGACTTTCTGCCGTGGCCGGCACCACAAGGCTTTGCGAAGAAAGGCCGTCAAAGGCATTGGCCGGCGTGATGGCTGACGAGGGATCAACATCGATCAAAGAAATAGCCGATCTGGTCCCAGCGGTGGTTGTGATGGTCATGCCCTCCACCCGCACGTCAAACCACGCGCTTGTGGTGGTATCCACGACAGTAACCGACCGATGGTAGTCTACAAACACCGAATCGCTATTAGCCGGCTTTTGAAAAGAACTCGCACTGAGGTTTATGTTATAGGGGCTGTCGGTGCCGTCTGTCCATACATACTTGGTCGCCGTGCTTCCAATGGAAAGCGAAGGATGAAAGCCGCTGATGGCGGGAAATTGCACGCTCCAACCGCTGCCGTTAAAATGGGCATTGAGATGGTAAAAGTCGATGCCGCGTTGATAAACCATATGCGCCGTGTTGCCAGCCAACCCGCTGATGCTGGGCCGGTCTTCGGTTTGATAATGGAGTTGATAATACTGACTGCCAAAGTTCCAATCGGCGGTGCTGGCGAGGCGGTGAATAATCACGCGATTGCCTGTTTCATAGGCATCCCATGCCACGTGCACATACCAAGGGCTGGCGGCGTCGCCGCTCGGCGCCAACGAGGGATGCGCATGCTGCGACAGAGATCCGGGCAAACTGCTGGAAATGTTATTCGAAGCGCTCCACGCACTACCGTCGTGGTATCGGGTGATGATATGTGAGGCGTTTGGAATTTCTTTGGTCGCGTAAGCGAGTCCGGTCCGTCTAGCGCTCCACGGTGTTATGGTCGCACCAACTGAAGGCGAATTGAGCGTTTCGCCGCTGCCGGCATTGAGCGTGCCCGAGGTCGGCCAAGCGCCGCCATCGTTAGTCGAACGTTTCCATTCAAGATTATTTCCAGACCGGTAAACGGCCATCAACTCACTGGTATTAGGGCTAGCTATAACCGGAAGCGGATCGTTAGTGACCGAAACACCACTCGTGACGGTTTTAATGATTTCCCAACTCGTGCCATTGAAGTGGCGGAACAGAATGTCATAAGTGTTCGTGCCGGTCTTGCGCTGCCAGACGCCGTAAAGTTTGCCGGAGCGCTCAGTGATGCCGGAATAACGATTTTGCTCATTGCCGGCACTAAGACGAATCGGTGGGTCCCAACTTGCACCACCCACATTGGAGCGACGATAAAAAACTTCACTGAGCACATTACCGCCGGAGGTAATGCCGGACTCGAAGACGAGGTGATATTTACCGCTGCTGTCTTTAACCAAGCGCCGGCCGTTGTTGGCAGCCGTGGCGGTAGCTGACATGGATTTGTTTTGATAGGCGTAAGCCATGAGCACGGCTTGGTAAGCGTTGATCATGCCATAGCCATAAGTATTATCGTTTCCTGACGATCCGTAATCGGTGGCTGTATCAAAAAGAATCTGTTTAATCTGATTCACCGTCAGGTTCGGATTGGCTTGGCGCATTAACGCAACCGTGCCGGAGATATGAGGCGCAGCCTGCGAGGTGCCGGTAAGAGTCGCATAATCACTTGTACGCCTTGCAGAACGAATTAATCTTCCAGGTGCGACGACTTCTGGTTTTATTGTCACATTTCCAGAGCCGGCACAAGGAGAAGGTCCAAGACCGCTAGTCTGCCATATCTGAAATGGTTGTACAGTCGTGTTAATGTTACCCACGCCAAAATTGACGTATTCATTGGAAATGCGACTTTCCGGCGATTTAACTTGGCCCGGCCCTGTGTTTGCAACGGCGATGATATTAACAATCCCTGCTGCCTCGACCGCATCAATAGAGCCCCAAAAGGTATCGTCGCAGCCATACAGATCAGTACCCCAAGAATTGTTAATGACATCCGGCACATCATTCAGAGTGTTCGGGTTACCATCTGGATTGATTGCCCACTGATAGGCTGAAATGATCTGATCTGCAAAGTCGGTTAGATCTAGCGTACCAACTCTAACTACATACGCTGCAATCCATTGTGCTCCCCAAGCGACCCCGAGGGTGTCAGGGCTATTCATGCCAACAGCTATGCCAGTGACATGCGTGCCGTGCCAATTCCCAGTCCCCGGAGCAGAATCGAAATCTTGAGGCTGTGTCGTCTGATTAAACGGATCGAACCAAGCCGCGCTTGATGGAACACCGGGTTGGTTGCCACGCCAACGATTAGCAAATGCCAAATGCAAATCGGCGCCAGTATCAAAAATACAAACCAGTCGCCCTTCACCATGCAAACCCATGTCCCAGGCTCGATGCGCATTGATGTATTTTAAGTTTGATTCTGCGGCTGCAGTAATTGACGTAAGTGACCGCTTTAAAGTTGTCGTACCCGGCTCTGAATCTCGCAATGTTACGGGGATATTTTCTTTGATCTTGTAGGGGATAGTTATGTTGGAAATGTTTTCTGCAGCCAAAATTGCCCTAGCCTTCCCCTGTGCCGAAATCACATTATCAATCCAAAACCCTTGATAAGCTTTAATCTCGCCTAAACTCTTTTGCGTAGCCAGATAAGCTAAAAATAGTCCTTGTGTGAGGTTTGCCTTATCTTGCAGTGCGGTGAGCACTGTGCGATTTCGTGTTGCGCGGTCGGCATTGATTGCATCAAATTGTGCCACCAGACTCGCCAAGTCAACCTTAGCCTGGACAAAAATTAACGCCGAAACCACTGAATCAGGCGGCAAACTCAAAAGTTTAGCTTTGAAACTTGCCTCAATTTCACCAGCCAAGCCTGAAGATACTGCATAAAGTGCAACTAAAGCAGTCTCAACAACGAACATAGTTCTCTTGAACATGACCGTTCTCCTTTCGAAAAATAAAAGACTTATTGAATCTGTATTTTTGTCCATCCCTTTGCGGGGTTAAAGCTGTCCCCAAAGCTGAAAGTACCTCCTACAATAAACGGTTGTCCCGGATCAACGTAGAAGCGATCTGCCAGCCATGCCTGATAGATTCCAGCCGGCGGAGCCGGCCTGTAATTTCGTATTGCTACGATATTTCTGAAGATTTTGGTTTCTAAAGGCATGTACGAGGTTGCATTAGGATCGATCCGAAGCCAGAAGTAAGTCTGAAAGATCTTTGTTGTGTCCTGAGCGTCTCTCAACCAAATTTGGTCTACCCTAAAATCGGGTCCCTGCATCACTCTGCCAAATAAATTGGTTATTTTTACGTTAAACCTGAGTGAGTCGTTTATAAACAAAACGATTGTATCGGGTATAACGCTGGTTCGTAGATATTGTATCAGAGTCATTCGAGGTGATTTTACAATAGTAGAATCTTTAACCTCAACCGACACAGTATCATTAATAAAGGTGGGGAATATGGCAATTAAAGTATACCTGCCATCAACTGGCAAGGGTAGCTCAAAGTTGCCTTTGCTGCCAGTTTTTGCAGAAGCACCTGTATTCAAGTTGACAACCCGAATGTCTCCATGATCAATATATCCTTGCAAGAACGCCTGACCACAAAGAGCTTTACAGGGTGGGGGCATTTCTTTTTCTTCCGGTTCGCTCACAGAATGCGTACAGTCAATAAAAAGAAACGGCAAAATCAAGAGCAAGCCGAATAAATTGGTTTGCATCATTTTCATAATGATCACCTCCTGAGATGTCAAAACAAAAAAAACGATCACACCTCTTTCCATGGTTATACTTGGGTTTTGCCATTTTCTCTCTTGCCAAAGCACCACCGCTGGTGAGTGAATAAGTTCAGATATCTTCACTCCGAAATTCCAACATACGCCAGCTTGCTGGTACGCACAATTTTTCGCCCAGCTACGACGGCACTGGCGCGGACAAAATAGATGCCTGCCGCAACCCCACGGCCGACGTCGCTCAGCCCATCCCACGCCAGAGTTTTCTGGCCTGCGGGAATTTGTCCCGCAAACAATGTGCGGACTCTCCTGCCACTCAGATCGTAAATCACCATCTCGAGCCCGAGAGACGAGGCAGCTTCAACAACCAGCTTCGTGGCGCGGCTGAAGGGAATGGGATAGCCGGTTTGCAAAATAAAATCTTCGGGGGCAATTTGTTTTTCCTGCCGGATGGCAACGGCAGTGGTCAATGACGAGCCATAAATCAGATAGACGGCGTTGCCGGTGTTGCCGTTATTTTTCTTCAATGCAATGCCGGTTTTGCCGTCTGCATCAAAATCTCCGGCGATAAAGGCACTGCCGATGGCGCTGCCGGCTTCACCGCCGATTCGGTTCCAAGCAATATGCCATTTTGGAAAAATTTCCATCTCGATGAACGCCTGACGCCTAAAGGCCTTACTACGAACACATTTTCGTGGCAAAGGTTAGTTTGTCAACAGCCGGGTCCAGTTTGTATCACTGGTTTCACCGAATTTGGTCGAATGCACCAGGCGGTATTCTCTGAAGCCGGTGCGGTCGATAAAAATAAATTCGACGCCGCCTTCGATATTGTCGTACTGCCAGCGCTCGTACGGCCGGTTGGTGTCGCTCGAGGGAAACCGGTCGATATCGGTCGGCGGACCGTAAACGATGTAGACGCGGCCGCGATCGGTTTGCCAGCCGGCGCGGGCAAAGCTGCGCAGGTTCTCGTTGGCGTATTCGATACGGCGCTGATATTCCGTATAAAACTCATTCTCCGGAGTTGACGGCGAGGGATCGCGGCGTCCCCACAGCTCGGCGAGGAATTGTTTTTTTCCCTCGAGCGTTCGCAATTGGTCAAACATCTGCTGCTCTTCTTTGGAGCAAATGTAAGCGGCTTTTTTGAACTCGACTTCGATTTCCTTATCCGTCATCCCGGCGAATTTTCCCATGGTCATGCGAACCGCCGGCAGCGCCGACATCGTGGCAGAAGCCAGCATGTAAAACGGCTTGGACTGCTTGCCGAGCACGCTATCATCCGCCGACAAGGTTTCGACGTTCAATAAATATTCGCCTGGCAGCAGCCCGCCCAAGTGCAGAGAACCGACTTCGACGCTGGCCTCCATATTCTTCGGCTTGGTCATCGTCCGGCCGCGAACGTTGTCCATCACGTTGCCCTGCAAATCCGAAACATAACATTTGACTTTGTAGCTCGCGCCGGGCGCGCCCGCCAGATTGTAATTTTCGAGATAATAAAACAGCAGCGGTTTCATGCTGCTATAGCTGCGGTCCGGCCGCGGCACCACGACAAAATTATTCTTATAAAAAACCTGCTCCAGGCTGTCCGGTTTTTCCTGGCGAATGGCGGCGGCTAATTTAATGTCGCTCATCCACAGGGTTGTGGGCGGCAACGGCTCCACTTGCAAATTCAAAGCCGCTTTTTGGGTGGCCTGGCTGCTGGCGTCGCGAATGGTCAGCTCGACGTGATAACGGCCCGGGCCGGCGATATAGCGCAAAAGATCGATCGTGCGATTGTCGATCTGGTTCGGCGAGGGTTTTTTCGCCGATAATTGCATGCGCCAGGCATTCGTCGCCCACAGGCTGTCGTTGTGAAGAATGCGCAAATCCAAAATCGCCTCGCGCAGCGTGTCGCCGTTTGCCTGCCGCAGACTCAAGCGCGTCATGTCGAAGGAATAAAAGATTTCCAACAGCGACGATTGATCGTCGTATTTGTACCGCGCGTAGTCCAGCCGCAAGTCAAAATCCTGCGACGAGGCGGTGGGGAGCCACAACATGAACGAATATCCCACGAGTTGCACGATTGCCAGCAGAGTTTTTTTTCTCATTTCTGTACCTCAAGATAGTGAGTTTTAAAACAAAACCATAAGACAAAATTATTTTATGACAAAATGATTAAAAACTAAAACATAATGAGTATACGAGCTTGTTTATTCATTAATCATTTTGCCATTAAGTTATTTTGCCATTTTAAAATTTACGTCAAATCGATCACCGTCCGCTGGCAAGCTGGCGCAGCATGTCTTTGGCGCGGGCGTCACCGGGGTCGATATCCAAGACTTGCCGCAAGCAAAGGATCGCCTGCTCGCGCTGGCCGCGGCGCTGATAAATGACCGCCAGGTTGCCATAGGCCGCGGCAAAACGCGGATCGACGGTGAGAATTTGCTGATACAATTTCTGCGCCGCTTCCTCGTTGCCGGTTTTCAGGTGAAGATTGCCCAAGTGGTGCATCGCCGTGACAAAATTCGGCTCCAGGCGCAGCGCTTTCTCGAAATATTTTCTGGCGGTTTTAGCGTCGCCCTGCCGGTAAAAATACAGGTCGCCGAGGTTGTTGTAAGCCGCGGCGTAGCTGGGCTGAATTTGCAGCGCTTGCTGATAAGCCGCAACAGCATCGTCAAGCTTGCCGAGCGTCGCATAAACATTTCCAAGATTGTTGCTGGCTTTGGCATTGTCCGGAAAAATTTTCAGGGAGTTTCGATACGCCGTCGCGGCTTCTTCCAGCCTCCCAAGCTGCTGGAGCGCCTCCCCCAGTTGAAAATGCGCCAGGGCATGTTCCGGGGATAACGCGATCAATTTTTGCAATTGCGCTTGCGCCTCAGCCGGACGGCGCAGGTGCAGGTAAGCCAGCCCCAGATGATACAACCCGTTTTGATGATCCGGATTTTCGCGCAGTCCCGTTTCCAAAAGCGGCAAGGCACGGCGCAAATACTCCGGCGCGCCGTGCTTCGCCTCGAAATATCGCACGTAAGCAATACCGAGCTGCAAGCCGGTTGCCGCGGGGTCTTGCTCCGCAAAAAAATCCCGCAACACCACGGGGTGGGCGTCGTCGGGCCGCAACAAGGAATCGGTTTCGCTCGGTGAGAGAGTTTGAATTTCTTTTTGAATCCAGTGGTCGGTGAAATTGACGTGCAAGACGTCGGCGGTCGCGCCTTGGCGCATGTGACAGGCAACGCAATCGCTGCCATCACGGTGATCGATTTTGCCGTTGGTGTGAGTCAGCTTCGCGAGACTATGGCATTCCAGGCATTTACCGTTGAAAAAAGCGCGGGACAAGGTTTTCACCGGCTGGTGCGGGTTATGGCAAAAAGTGCAGGTCAATCGCCCGCCGCTTTGGGTAAAACACGCGCTCAAAGAAATCCGCGCGCCGTGGCTGGCGATGCGAAAATCGCCGGCTTCCAGTTGGTCGCGAATGAAAACCGCTTTGATATCGCGCAGCCTCATGCCGGGGCGAAAATCCGTGTCCTTTCTTCCTTCTTTAAGGACGGCCATATCACCCTGCAGATGGCACTGCCGGCAAACGTCGATCTGCAAACCGACCGGCAGATGCCCGGGGTTGACGATGGTGCTATCGAGTTGTCCGTTTAACGCCGCGCCGGCCTTGGCGCTGGAGCGTTTCGCCGCGTGCAATGCTCCCGGCCCATGGCACCGCTCGCAACCGATTCCCAACGGCGTCTCGGCATAGCGATTCTCCGAATGCTCGACGTAATCGGCGTAAGAGTTATGGCAGTTCATGCACTCTTGCACGATCGGCCGGGAAAAGCGCAGGTTGCGTGTGTGATAGCCGGGGCTTAAATCCCAAAGCTTTTTTTCGCTGTACCAGGTTGCCGGCATCTCGAACAAAAAGCCGTTTTCGCTGGTGATGTAGCTGCGCGTGCTATTGCCCGAGCCGATAACATAATCGACTTTACGGCCATGGCCGTGAATCACTTCGCCGTTTTCATTGAGACGATATTCCAGTTGAAAAAAATCATTATCGCGCCGGTACATTTGGTAGCGCAACCGCGAACGCGGATCGTAAACTTCGTTGTTCCTGGCATAATCTTCGATGACGTTTTCCGGTGTGGGACGATAAAACGACCGGCCCATGCCGGTTTGCTTGAAGGTGCGATAAATTTCGGAATGGCACACCGCGCACTCTTCGTCGCCGACGTATTTAACCGCCGGCGCGAGGTTCAGAAAAGCCGCAGCTTCCGGCGGAATGGGCACACCGACGGCGGTTGGTTTTTCGCGCAAGAAGAGGAGAAAAAAGGCGGCTAAAAGAAGAACACCAACAACTCCCGGCAGGGCAAATTTTAACAGGCGGTTCATTATTCAATTACAAGTGAAATCTTTGCAAAGTTTTTCGAGGCTTTTCGCGTTTTTCGTGTGTTTCGTGGGCAAAAATCAATGGGGGCATTAGCCAATCACTTTAAATATACTCGTTTAGGGTTATTTTGTAACAGTCATTGCGAGCGCTTTTCAGCGAAGCAATCTTTTTAAAACCAGTAGATTGCTTCGGCAAAAAGCGCCTCGCAATGACTCACATTCTAACTCGCAACGAGTATAAAAATAGACAATTCCTTCACAAAAAGCAACCGGCATTTTCCCTTGATTAGACGGCTGATAACATCATCCCGAAGGATGGGCTATTATCGCGCGTCCCTCTCGGGACTTTTCAAACACGCTCGCAAAGAACGAAAAAGGCCAGCGGCGCTTGCCGGCTGGCCTTTTTCAATTCTAAATCAAGAGGCGACAACGACACGCTCCGGGTTCAGCCATCAGAATCCGAAGGTGAGCGTGAAGACATTGTTGCCATCAAAGAGATCGGCGGTACGATAAGCATAATCCAGGCGCATCGAGATATTCTGGCCGAGGCTCAAATTGAGGCCGCCGCCCAAAGCCGGACCGAACAGATAATCTTCAGTGCCGCTGGTTAGTCCGTCGCTTTTGCCGGTGATGCCTTCGCGCTGGGCCAGGCTGTAGCTGCCGCGCACGAAGAGAAGATTGTTGAGAGAATATTCCGCGGCAAGATTATAGGCATCGAACGAAAAGCTGTTGTTTTGGAACATGCCCATGAAAACCAACGAGTTCTTTTCGTTGATGGCGACCGAATAAGAAGCGCCGACCTCGAAAGTCGAGGGCAGTTCAAAATTCGTCGCCGGAATGGTCAGGTTTTCCTGGCGGGAGCCTGGCTCGGTGCCGGGGAGCTGCACTCGCTTCTCCAGCTCGGGTCCGGTGAACCGCATGCGCGGACCGAAGTTTCTCAAAGCAATGCCCAGCTTGAAGCCTTTCACACCGGTGGTGTATTGCAGGCCCAAATCCAAGCCGAGACCCGTAGCGCCGGAATTGAGCACGCGCTCTGAAATAATTTTGCCGGTAAGGCCGAAATTGATGCGGTCGGTCATTTGCCTAGAGAAAGTCAAGCCGGCAATGAAATAAGTCGGCGAAAACGTGCGCCCAGTGCCGTCCGGATTCTCAACCGTGGTCTCAACGATTTCCTGGCCGAAATCCAACGACTTGAGCGAAAAGGCGAACTTACCGAAGGAACCGAATCGTCCGGCCACCGCGCCGTAATTGATGCTCATATCGGCGATGTACGTCATGTGGGAAAGCATCGCCTCGGCAGAATTGGGGCTGGCGGCCAAGCCGGCCGGGTTCCAGTAAATTGCTTCGACGCCGGTAAAACCGGACGTATAAGCGCCATTCAACGCGATCCCTCTCGAGCCCACGGGAATGAGCAGCTCACTGGCGCCGGCGGTGCCGCGACGGCGGCCGGTGCCGGCAAAAGCTTGCAAGCTGATCAGGAACAGCGTGAGCGCCAGAAGACTGCAGACAAGCTTAAAATATCTGGTCATGAGCGTTAACTCCTTTGGTTGCAAAAGGATCAATTATTTCAAGAAGCTGGCAGCCTGCGGTTGTACGCGAGAAACATATCGTGGCAGACTGCCTGCATTTCTTAAGCCATTTTAGAAGATATCCAACCGTTCTTCCGGCAGCATCACGACTGCTTTGCGGACGGTGGTGCCGACGCCCGGCACTTCCACATGGACGATGTAAACGCCACTGGCGACCGGAATGCCGGCATCGTTCCGCAGGTCCCAATTGGCATACTGCAAGCCATTGGTGCCATCGGTGGCGCGGGCGGCATCATTGATGACGCGCACCAATTCGCCGGCGAGGGTGAAAATGCGAACCGTCGCGCCGCTGCCGGGCAAATTGGTCAGCCGGATGAAACGGTTGATCGGATCCCGTTCGCCGGAGTTGAACGCCCAGTAGGGGTTGGGCACGATATTGATCTTTTGCAACTGCGCCTTGGCCATGGCTGCCTGGCTCGTAACCACGGACTGGCTGGTCGAGAACGTATACTCGTCAGCGGTTGTACCCGTGGTTAGCGTGGGGTTGGCGAAACGGACGACATATTTATCACCCGTGGACCATTTCGAATTGACCGCGACGGTTCCTGCGTCGAAGAACAATGCCCACGTGCCATTGGGATCAGTGCGGGTGAAGGAATCTCTCGTCAACGTCGCTTCATTATACGGCACATGAATGGGGACCATGTAGCTCCGGCCATTCATGCGGTAATACTGCGGCACACCGGTATCGCCCCATGGTGAGTGTGCATCAGCATTACGATCCACAATAACGATATTGATCTGAACGTTGTTTTCAACGTCCCAGAGTTCAAATGGAATACGGACCAGAGCATAAGCTGCCGCGCTGCTACGAGACCGAATGATAGCCATCTGGCCGCCGGAAACGATAGTGGTATCCTCCACGGTTTCGACAACGCGCTTGCCAGTGAACCGGAACTCCAGGTCAGACTGCAATTTGTTCAGATTAGTCGTGCCACCGCCATAGAATTCTGACACATAGTCCGTAGCATTGCCCAATGCGCTAAGACCGTAAATACGCATACGATCACCCGGAGTCACATTTACGGTCTGTTGTTTGCTAAAGATTAGGGTGGGCAATGAAAACGTTGCCGGCAGGACCTGAATTTGCACACCATCAATTATAGGCGCGCTGTCATTGGGATTGCCTTCAGAATCTCTTCCGGTCAGGTGAAGGTTCGAGGCCACACGCTGGTTGTTTCGATCCACATTAAAGGTATAATTGCCTGCTTCGGGCGTCGAGTCATCATTCCAAGTGATCTTGTAAGCCGCAGTTTTCACCAGCGTCGGATCGACGACTTGATAGAAAAACACGCCATCGCCCGTGCCCGTATGGGTGATATCAGCGGCTCTTCCGGATCTGTCATTAACCGTCGTGCCATACTCCGAGGCCGTCGGTGTGACGCGGAGAGTCGCAATCGGGCTCTCGATGACTCTCGGTGTAGCGTTGAGGTTAACGATATACGAAGTAACGGCAAAATAATAATCACGATAATTGGACAATTGCTGACTGGCATTAAAGATGGCGTCGGTCTTGATCGAGAGGTGGCGTTGCACGCCGGCGTCGGCGGCGATTACAACAGTTTTCTCCTCCACCAAACCGGTTGATTCATCGAACTGCAAATCTTTGACATTTTGCAGACCATCCGCCAGATCAAAAGTCGCAATCGGAACATACGGCCCGGTCAACGAAGAGGCCTGGTAGACGCGATAGCCCTGGAATCTATAGCCCTGCTGCTCGAAGGCTTCATTCTGTTGGGCACCGTCGAGCCAGGTCAGAATGATCTCCTGATCGAGCCGGCGCACGGTCACGTTCGGAGCCGGCGCATTGATGAGCTGGAAATTGTTATCGAAAGCGCTCTGCGCAAAGGAATCAAAGAAGCGCAAGGCCGCGATCGAGCTGCTGGGGTTGGCGCCCGGCGCAGCGATCTTGGCGCCGACGACCACTTGCGTCTCGCCCACCGCCAGCTTGAAGGGGCCGGAGGACATCAAGAAACGACGATCCGAGGGGCTGAAATCCAAGTCGCCGCTGCGGTCGGCTGGGTCACCGGCATGGATGAATCTGGTTTGTTGATTGGTAGTTGGATCGATGAACGGATCGCCATTAGCCCAGTAACCGGTCATATAATTATATACCTCTGAGACATCGACCGGGTCACCACGACCGGTGGGGGCGCCATTAGTGTATTTGGCAAACGAGGTCATCTTCAAGTAATTGCCGCTGCCTTTTGGCACTTCCGGGCCTTGGAAAAAGTCAAAACCCAACGCCGGGGTGCGGGTGCCGTATTGGCCGTCGTTCGGATCGCCATTATAGCAGAATCCCAATCCCAAGGTGGTGTCACAACCGACCAAATCGTCGGAGGCATCGCCGAGATCAGGATCGTCCCACACGCCGATAAAAGCGCTGTCGAGAGCGGCCGTGCCTTTATTGATGATCACCCATTTGACGAACATAACGTCACCGAGCGGATCGGCGCGATTGAAGCCGAACACCGAGGTTTGCACTTCCAAGCCAATCGGCGGGCTGCCGGAGATCGGACCTTGATGGCGCGACTCCTCAAGATCGTTCATAACGAACCACAAGGTTTGATCGCCGGTGAGCTGCGGTGTGCCATCAACATTGGTGGGCGCGCCATCAGCCTTTGGCCATTCGTCCCAATCTCTTACGCCCGGGCCGTCGCCTTTCATGATCTTGTAGACCCGATTCTTGTCCAACGTCGCGTCGTCACGCTGACCGTTGGGAAGAATTTTGCCGGCAATGTATTCGCTGACATATACAACGATGGCGGTGCGCGCGGTATCATTGACCGTGCCGACAATCCACAGGCCGGAAGAGTAATCCGCCGTGTTTGTGCCTCTGAGGTCGGCTTCGGTTAGGCTGCGGTTGGTGCGCGGCACGCTGGGCCAGTAAAAGCCGGAACCGCCGCCAATGTTGTCCGTGACGATGTCACCGTTGTTGACAATATAGTTGTAGATGCGATTGCCGTCAAACGGGGTGATCACGTCGATGCCGAAGGTTTTGCTCAACTGGCTGTTGGTCTTGCCTTTTTTGTTCTTTGGCTCTTTCGCCAGGCCGTCCGTCCCAGAAGACAAGACGAACGTCACGGCAAAAAGCGCCAGCAAAAGGAATACAAGTGCGGGATGCACTTGACGTGAAAAGAGCTTCATGCTTTTCCTTCCTCCCTGGTGCATAGTGAAATTAGATTTCATGTGGAGTCTCTCTCATCTTAATCAATGAACACCTGACACTCCACTGACCGGCCACAGGGAGTGGCCGGTCAGGTCAATTTTCAGATAGTAGTCCTACCCCTTGTGGGGCACTGTTGCTTCGACAGTCGCCCACCCCGTCCCGCTTCCATATAAAAGCTATGGACACGGAGCGGGGCAAGGGGCGAGGACTACTTGTTATTCAAACACTGCAAGTCAAACAAAAAGCGATCTTATACTCAAACAACATGCAGACACCTCCATCCGCACATCAACAACGGCCGAAAGAGGTGTCTGCAAGATTAATCAGAGAGCAACTTTTAGAACACATTCGCCGGGTTGAGATCGAAGCGCACGCCGAGACGCAATTGTCTTGGTGTGTCCCACTGACCCGGGGTGTTGGTGAGGAAACCCCGGAGCGCAGCGGCCGGCGCGCCGCCATTCTGCTCGATCCAGTTCTTGCCGTTCGGCGAATCCAGAAAACCGTCATCCGCATTGTTGCCGGTGCCGCCATAGATACCTTCTTGCTGCAGAGTCAGATCCCGGACATTTTGAGCCCAATTATCCGTGCCCAGCACATTCAGCGCCCACAGATAGACATCAAACTTGACTCCGGCCAAATCAATGGCGCGATCCAGGCGCATATCCAATTGCGTCTGCCAGGGGCCATAAGCCGAATTGATGGCCGCGCGCGGGAAGGCAGAGGAAAAAAGCGGGCCTTGGACGGTGTCACCCACATTTCTCGGCGTGTAGGGGAAACCACTGCCGAACGTGAGCAGAAGGTTGAGGCCCATGTTGCCGAGCGGTTTAATGCCCAGGAAGGTCGGGCCGTCATCCTTGTTCAAGCGCACATCGACATTGAGCGAGCCGGTATGGCGCTGATCAAAATCGGTGGGCGACACAAAGGTCGGATAATCACCGCCGAGCCAGCCGACGAAGAAGCCGGTGTTGGCAGCAGAGCCGGTGGCGGCCGCCTGCTGGAAGGTGTAGGACAGATTCGCGGACACCCGTGAAATCCGGCGCAAATTAAAATTGACCGACAAACCCTTGATGGTGCCGAAGTCGCCATTGGTGAAACGCTGATAAGGAATCGGACGGGCGTCGGTCAATTGTTCCAACACGATCAGATCGCGGGTTTCCTTGTAGTAAGCTGAAATATCCAGCGCTGCGGCGTCACCAACCTGCTGGCGGAAGCCGAGTTCATAAGACGTGGTCTTGGTCGGCTCCAGATCGGGATTGGACAACGTCACTTGGTTGCCGGCGAGCAACTGGTTGGCGAGATTATCCCAGCCGGTGTAAAGATTTGCCAACGGCGGCTGCTGCGTGAATTTGCCGAATTGGCCGTAGAACACGGTACGATCGGTCACCGGGAAGGCCATGCCCAAGCGGGGACTAAACGTGGTGTGTGACTTGCTCGCCTTGAGCTGGCTGCGGACAAAAAGGCCATCATTATCAAGAAGGACATTGAGCGGGTCCGACAGCGCAAAGTCATTGGCATCGAAGTAGTCCACGCGGAGCCCGAGGTTCAACACCAAGTCAGACACTTCGACCTTGTCCTGCAAATAAGCCGCGAACAAGAGCGGTTGCTTGGCGCCATCAAACTCGGAGTTATCCTCGACAAAATCGCCACCTGCGCCCGGACTCTGCGCCAGCTTATAGCCGTAGGCATCAGTATAAGCCGCCCGGTACGCTATCTCAGGGCTGATATTGGGAGCATTCTTGAATGTGGAGGCCAACGACATCGGCAGGGTTATATTCCACCGGCGCAGGCTATGGCGGCGGTATTCACCACCAACTTTCAATTCATGGGTTCTGCCGATTTGATGGGTTAAATCGAACTTCCCGCCAAGATAGCTCGAACGATTGATGGTAAAGTCATCAAAAATATAACCGGCTGGCCTAAAAAGATTGGCGGTATTGCCATCGAAGGCCAAGTTCAGGCCATCACCGCGCAAAATTGGATTAAAAATACCATCTTTGTTGACATCCGTCTTGTCACCATAATTAATAATGTCGCGTCCCAAAAACGGATCAAACTGCTCGCTTCCGTCTCCAAAGTAATTGACCTGGGCGCTGTAAAAGGTTGTCGCGCTTAGAGCGTGGGTAGCTTTCAGATACAGGCTTTGGGAAAAACTCTCTTGGCGGCTATTATGATCCAGATCATAGAGAGAATATGTGTCTATATATGCGCTCCAATCATTGCGCGTGGTATTGCCGCCCAGCTTGAACTTGAGTTGGTTGAAATCGAGGGTGAGGTTGCCATTGGCCAGATACCGGCCCAAGGCATTATTCGGCAAGGGACCCTCTTGGGCTCTAGCCACATCAATAAGATCCGGGCCGACCGCGGAGGTTGAACGCGGCGTTTTCATTTCCACCAGCACCGGGTGAGTGCCCGCCGAAGGCGTGCGATCTCTGGAGAAATCGCGCTCGCCGGAAAGGTAAAACTTGAGCTTGTTGTTTGTCATCGGCACCGGCCCGCCAATGGCGAGATTGTAGACGTTGTAACCGTACGAGAAGGCGCCGAGATTTTTTCCTGTCTTGCTCAACCACTCGTCAGAGATGTACTCGCCAAAAATGTTGAACTGAGATCCGCCGCTCTTGGTCACGGCGTTCACCACGCCGGAAGCGGCAAAGCCATATTCCGCATTGAAGCCGCCGGCTTGAACCGACAACTCTTCCACCGAGCTGGCCGAAAGCTCGCCCGACTGCGTGCCAGTGCGGAGGTTGTTTTGATAGACGCCATCAACATAATAAGCGGTTTCTTCAACCCGGCCGCCGCGAACGTAGGTGTTACTGCCGTCGGAAACCGCGCCGGCCACGAGGTTGACCATCTGCGAATAGCTGCGGAGGGGCAGATCTTTGATTTCTTCCGCCGTCCGCACCTGCTGGCTGTTTGTGGCATTTTTGTTCACAATCGGCCGTTCCGCGACGATCGACACCTCGCCGATTTCGACCGCCTCGGTGGGCATGTCGAAATTAAGCTCCGTGGTGAGATCGACGCTCACACGCAGATTGGAGACGGTCACGGTGCGATAACCGATGAACGTGGCCTTCAAGGTATAGCCGCCAACCGGAACGTTGAGAATGACATACTCGCCATTCAGGTCGGTCGAGGCGCCCAACGTCGTTCCCTCAACCAGGATGTTGGCGCCCGGCAAAGGCTCTTTCGTCTCACGATCAACAACTTTGCCTTTGATCTTGCCCGTGGTACCGGCAAAAAGCAGCGCCGGCAAGATCAAGAGGCTCAACAACACGACACTCACCTTTCGGTACATTGCTGACCTCCTAAATTAATTGTGGGTGGAAAAAATCGAGCGTGCTGCACGATACAGAAACGACGCATTGCACCCGGCGGGTGCAGCCTCCTCCCAAACCTCACTCTCTAAACGGCGAAAAATTTACGCTCCGGCGGCGGCTTTGAAGCGTTATTTCTGCAAATAGGCGTCATGCTCAAAAGAACTTGGCTTTATCAATACCACCAACTACGACCACAAAAGCATAACATAAATTTTAGGTTTAAATAAAACCTGAAATAACTACATTTAACAAAAAAATAATTAATTACTTAAAATTATTTTTCAGATTTCAATCTATAACTCAGCCACTCGCAAAAGACATACCACCATACGAACCACTTACCCTCGAATGCGTTTAGTTGATTGAAGTTCAACACTTAATCGCCATTTATGAAAAACTGCTGGAGCGCTTTGCGCCGCATGATCGTGCAAGAGCTTTCATCTTTGTATGAAAAGTTTTGCACGGGCGCAACTGAAAACGAAAAAACTTGCACTATAAGAAGAGAAAGAATTTTTAGAGGGGTTTGAGGGGTTTATGAAATACAAACGCAGGAAAACGAGGCGCCATGACGGGCAGGCGTCGAACCAAAAACTATAGCCGTTAAGGGTTATTTGGTGATTGTCATTGCGAGCGTTTCTCAGCGAAACAAGCATCTAAAAAATCATGCGATCGCTTCCGCTTCGCTTTACGGAGTCCCGAAAAGCGGGACAAAAATCGCCTCGCCATGACTTACATTTCAACCCGCAACGAGCATGCGCAAAAATTTCAAATGCAACGAACGTGCAATCGCACCTCCTGCTCAAGCGTGCCATCCTACGCTCTAACCTCTTCTCTCCTATGCTGCATCATTCCCATCGGTATTGCCAGTACCTTGCGATTCATTCTATGACGATCACAAATTTTATCGAAAAATGATGCGACACGAGATCGACGCTATCAAAGAACAACTCCCGCGTCGAACTTTGAAGCTGACGGCGATAAAACTAAAAGCCGCGTTTGGTGAGAAATCTCAAATAGACATAACCTTTCCGCATGGTGGAAAGAATTTGGTGACCATGAAATTTGACCTTTAAATTTGAGTCGCACATATGAATTGACAAAGTTCATGCCATAACCGTCATAATACTTTGATCGAGAATTTTTCAACGCGGCTTCGTGCTTGAAAATATAAAATTAACGGGCGCGAGTGGGCCTCTCAATTTTTGACCGCGCGGGGCGAATCTATGCAAGATTGTTCACCATCAAGATGCAAGTTTTTGCCGAAGGAAAACTATTTAGGGAAATTATTTAAGGTGGGATGACGAGCCGATTTTAATCATTTTGCCGGCCCGCGTGCAAGGCCGGTACGACTCTACTGGCCAAATCATAAATTTAGCTGCTCGAACAGGCTTTGCGCCTCAGCATGCCGGGGATTTTTCAACAGTATCTCACGCAACAAAACTTTCGCTTTTTCACGAGCGCCGTCGAGGGCATAAGCTAAAGCCAAATGATATTGCATTTCCAACAAATCCCTGGCCGGCATGTTCTCAAGCTTCGCCGCTGCAATCACCGCTTTTTCCAAAAGCCGCATGGCTTTTTCGTTCTGCTGCACAACCAAATATACCAAGCCCAGGCGCGCCGCCGCATAAGGCGAGTCCGGATGCCGGGCTGCAAGCTGCACGAGCAATGATTCCGCAGCTTGGTACTGCTTGGCGCGATAATAAAGTCCGGCCAGCCCCAATTGCGCTTCAAGGTGCTCGGGCCGGAGGTTGAGAATGGCCTCATACTCACTCTGCGCTGCGACCGCTTGCCCTTTGGCGATGAGAAACTTCGCGGCCTGCAAATGGGCGGTGGCCCAGTCTATCCGATACGCGATATGATCGAACGCAATCGAATCCATCGCCGTGGCGAGTTTGGGCAGACGAAGGGAATCCGGCAAAGGTGTAGCCTGAAAAGGCCAGTTTTTTTTCAGGACCTCGGTGCGCATCGCGCCGATGGCCACGTCAAGGGGCGTGGCCGCAGCCATTTTCCAATAGGCCTCGTTGCTGAGTTGGCGCGACAAATCCCAGGACGACTTGGGGGCGAGGCGATCGTTGTCATAAATGCCGGCCCAAAACTGCTGGGCCATCAAAAAATATCCAAGATGATTCGGGTGAACGTGCTCGGTGAAAACCTCCTGTCCGGGGATGCCGTCCCGGGAATTTAAATTAAAAACCTCGTGCATCGGAACCACCGGCACGCCGCGAGCGGCGCAAACCTCCGCCAGCACGCGGTTAAATTCGCTCCGCGCCCGGAACGGCATCAAGTCGCGATCGCGCGCAGCTTGAAAATGATCGCGCGCCTTGGATCGATCGCCGAGCGCCAAATAGCGCTCGCCCAACATAAAATGTATCTCGGCGGATTCCGGGAAAACTTCCGCGGCGCGCCGATAAAACAGCGCTGGCGCCCTTGGCGCGGCTGTCATCGCCTTGCTTCACGCAATTCTCCGATTCGTGCCGCTTATCCGAAGGCATCGGCGCCGTTGCAAACGGCGGCTGATCTTTGAGATTGCTGACCAACGTGCTGACGAGAACTTTGGCATGGTGCCGTTGAATGATCTCGATCATCTCCAGCAAATTTTCACCAAAGTTCCGAACCGCAACCCGATGTTCGGCGCCGCCGGGAGCGATGTTCTTTTGGCCGGCCATCCTTTCCATCAAGTTGCGGCCTTCCACGCGCTTGCCAGCCGTTCCACGAAAAATCGCCGCGATGCGGTTGACAAGATCTTTCATCAGCAGATATATTTTGTAGTTCTGCAGATAGAGGTGCAATTTGATGAGCGCACGGTTTTGGCCAAAATTTTCCGCCGAGACGGCGCCCAACGCGCCGTAAAATTCGTTATGCCCCATGTAAATGAGAAATAGATCGGGCTCGTAGCGCACTAATTCCTTGACAAAATCCACCACCGCAAAGCTGCTGATTGCCGTAATCCCGACGTTAATGACTTCAAACCGGCGCTCCGGAAAAAATGTCCGGAGACGCTGCTCGAGAAAAATTGGGAAATTAATATTAGGCGGATAAGGAAAGCCGTAAGTGGTGGATTCACCCAGGCAAAAAATACGCTAGGTCCCGGCCGGTTTTTCTTTCGCGAAAGTTTGCTCTGTGGCAACGGCTGGGGTGATGTCCTTTTGCGTAAAATAGCGCCGCGTCACCCGGCTGTTCAGCGCGTAAACCCGTTTGCCATCGACGGCCGGCTCGATGACGAGCGAAAGATTTCCGCCATAATTGAAAAGCCGCAATGCTCCTTCAACCGCCAATAGCAACAACAGCGGTGAGACCGCCAGAAGGGTTTTGAAAATTTTTTGTTTGTGCTCGAGATTTTGCATGCGCTTCCATTCGCAACAATAGCTGCTGCACATCGCCCCCAACTTTCGGCCTCATTTGACAACGAGAACTTTCTGCGCCACTTTCCTATTTCCCGCCTCCAAAACAACAAAATAAAAACCCGCGCTAACCGGCCGCCCGGCGGCATCAGCGCCGTTCCAAACGAGGGTGTGCGCGCCGGCGTTTTGCCGTCCGTCGTGCAAAACGCGCACGGTTCTGCCGGTCAGATCATAAATTTGCACACGCAACTCGGTCGCGCGCAGTAAATCGTAATGAATCGTCGTCGCCATTGCGCTGCTGCTGCCGGCGAAAAACGGATTGGGATAATTCGGGCGCAACCGCAGCTCGCTCGGCAGCGTCGATACCGCCGGCGCCTCGGCTCCGGTCACGTTTTCAGCTTCCAAAATTTCAAAATCATCCAACGCCGCTTCGACGAGCGAGCCAGGACCTTGATCTTGTGCCACGAACCGGAGCTGGATATTGGTGGTGAGCGGCAAAAATTTTTGCACGAAAAAAATGACTTTGCGCCAACTGTTGTCGGTCTCGCGGGTGCGCTCGATCTCGACCCAGGTCCTGCCGCTGTCGTTCGAAATGTGGACTTCCCAATCGTCGAGGCCCGGGCTGTTGCCGGCGTCATTCGTATACCAACGATAATAACGAATCAACGGATTTTTGTACGGCGTCAAATCGAACACCGGCGAGTACAGCGTGGTTTTGCCGCCATCCACGTCGTTCAGGCCCAGCGCGCCTCCGGCCACGGCATTGCCGGTGACAAAACAGGTAACGCCCGCAGGTGAATGATCGTCCTCCGGCTGCACTTGAATGCTGTCGCTGTTGGTGCCATTTGGATTGACGCGCTCCCAAATTCCCGCGGTGGCTCTGTCCGCAACGTCACCGACTTTCCATGGTTGGTTGGATTCAAAATCGTCGAGGCGCCTGGAACGAAAACCGACGAGAAAATTGAACATTTTGCTCTGCGGCGCCCCGGCGGGAAAAGTGAGAGCAGCGCCGAGATTATCTTGCGCCGTGATATAATACGACACCACGCTCCCCGGCGGCTGGCGGGGAATGCGCGCCTGGAAATTGGCGCCGCCACTTGCGGCCATCGGCACGGAGAGAAAATTTTGGCCATCGGTGGAATAGTGTACCGCGGCCGCGTTCGGATCGACGCCGACAAATGCAACCGTGCTCACTTGCGCCTGCACCAAATAATCGTTTTCGGAACTGGCCGCATCCCCCCGCTCCTCGTGGGCAATACGAAAAAACGACGCAGCGCCGATGCCGTGTGCCGAAAAAGCCTGGTTGATCGCGGTAAAATTCGGCGTGAGATTGGCAAGCGTCCCATCATTGTCATCGACAATCAAAACTTCGATGAAATACTCCTTGTAAGCCGTCAACAAATCCGGATCATCCGGCGTGCCATAACGCGCGAAGTGGCTGTAGCGGCGCGCGATTTCCAAGCCGAGTGCCTCACGCAAATCCTACAACGCGCCGGCTAAAATCAGGCCATCAATGTGAGGGTCGTCGATTACACTCACGTCCTGTGGGTATCGATTGGTGTTTTTCACATTGCGGACGTTGCCGCCATTTTCCAAGAATCCACGGCCGACAACCGGATCATCGACGAGCAACGCGGCGTTGATATCGGCCAAACCTTCGTGCATCGCGACGTTCGTCAAGCCCTCCTCAATGCCTTGCTGGAGATATTGCATGTCGTTAATGCCGTGACCGTATTCGTGATAAACCACCGTCGGAATTTCCGCGGTGTTGCGGCAGCCGCCGCCGGCGCGGAAAAAATTCATCCCTTGGCCGTCCCAATTGGCATTGCAGGTTCGGTTGCTATTGTTGACCCGCACCGGCATGGCGTAATCGACGCCGGTGAAACTCGGATCGATGGATTTGATGAAGTCGTGGGCGATATTCGTGTGAAAGTAAGCGTCGCGTTCAGAAGTTTGTGAATTGCCGGCGTCCCATAAGATATTCACTTGCTGGCCGTCTTGCACCGTCGTGGTAAAGCTCGCCGCCGTGCCATCCGCCCGCATCACGCGCGCAAAGCGCCCTTCCAATCTCGCCGTCAACGTCAAATTCGTGCCGACATTGTCAAAACGAAAATTGCCGGCAGCATTGGAGATAATTGATTGCGCTCCGAGTGTGAGCGTGAGGTCCGGAAAGGAATGCGTGGTGAGCGGATCAGTCACGTTGTTGCGGTGAATGGCGCCGTTCACATTGCCAGTGACCGAATATCTCACGCGATCGAAGCGCCAAAGCACTTCACCCGAATGCGCATCGACGTAAGTCACGAACCGTCCGAATGGATTTGCCGTGACCGTCTCGAAGCGGTAAGCGAGATAATACTCGAGGCGATCTTCATTTTCAATAGGCAAAATGTAAAGTTGAGACGCCGTTGCCGCCGGCGGAATCACTTCAGCCACCTGCATCCCTCGCACTGCCGCTGCAAAAGCTGCTGGCGCAGAGAGCGACGGTGTCGTATTGACTTGAATCTCCGGATGAAAATCCGAGCCGAACATCATCACGTTGCCGCTCGCGCTCAAGCGCAGCTCCACTTCCGAGAACAGCACCGGAATGCCGTCTTTGATTTGGCGGTAAGTGAGATACCACTTGTTCAAAATTTGATCCGCTCGTCGCAGTTGCAACTGTTTCTCATCCAGCTTGAGCATGGCCGCGTGATCCGCTAAAAATTGCCGCGCCGCCCGATCGACTTCGACTGCACCCTGTGAACGAAACCCGGCGATCTTGACGTTGCCGCCATAAGCGCGGTGAGGATTGCCGGTGGCAGGATTCCATTCCACCGCCCACTCGCCGGTTTTTGCCGTAAATTCCCGCCAAGCCTCAACATTCGCCGTGCTGGGAATTTGTCGCCGCTCTGGTTCGGAAAGAAGCCGCATTTCTGCCGGCAATTTTTTAACGAATTGAGCCGCATCGCCTGCAAACCCTTGATTCTGCGCGGCGGCAATTCCCCCAAGCCAAACCAGCAAAACCGCGATGAAAAGAGCGTATTTTTTCATGGGTGTTTTCCAAGGTTAAATAATTTTGACCTACATAATTTTGGCTATTTCCGGACGCAATCAATGTCGGGCAATGATCGCGTACCGCAAGATGGTGGTGATGATTTTCCACCCCGCCATGACCGTGCCTTTGACCGTGCCGGAAATTTTCGATTTGCCGATGCGCTTGCGGTAACGCGCCGGCACTTCTTGCACGCGCAAATGGTGCAGGCTCGCTTTGATCTGCATCTCGACCGTCCAGCCGTAATTGCGGTCGCGCATATTGAGTTTCTCCAACGCCAGCATCGAGATGGCGCGAAACGGACCGAGATCGGTGTAACGCGCACCGAGCAAAAGGCGCATCAACCAGCAGGCCAGCCAGTTGCCGAAGAGTTGCTGCGGCGTCATCGCGCCTTTCTCTTTCACTCCCAACGCGCGCGAGCCGATCACGAAATCGCATTCACCCGCCAAAATCGGCGCGATCAAATTGGGAATTTCTTCCGGATAATCGCTGTGATCCGCATCGACGAAAACCAGCAGCCCGGCGCCGAGCTTTTGGGCTTCGGTGATGCCGCGCAAACAAGCCGCGCCATATCCCGGCTCGCCTTCAAAAACCACGCGCGCGCCGGCAGTAGCCGCTGCTTCCGCGGTGCGATCGCGGGAGTTGTTGTTGACCACAATAATTTCTTCGACCGGCGGCCGAGGAATGGCTTGCACCACTTTGCCAACGGATTTTTCTTCATCAAAAGCGGGAATAATGGCGACGATTTTGGGCATCGAAAATTTTAGCGAGGCCTCTTGGTTTTATGCTCCAAATAACTTGCAACGAAAAGGAGTAAACAATTTAATGACAAAATGATTAAGTGACAAAATAATTGTTTTAGAAAAATATTGAATTATTTTGTCTCTAAATTATTTTGTCTAATGCTTTTGCTTTTCAGCCGTTGGTCGTTTTTTAATCCGTTGGCCACATTTTTATTTCGCCTAAATTATTTGTGCTCGCACCGCGCCAGCCAATCGCTGCAACCGTTCTCTCGTAAAAGCGATTCCTTCATTAAACAACAAATCGAGCATATTTAGTCCGCCGATGAAGTCCCCAAATTGTTGATGATACGGCGGCAAATCCCAATGCACGAATTGAAGCCGAACTCCGGACAGGCGCTCCGGCCGGATGACGGCGTGATATTTTTCGTGCGTCACATAAATCTCGGCTTGCAGCGTTTTGGCCAAATCCACTATTCGTTGCTCGCCGCTGCTCGTGATGCCGAGAGCAGAAGTGCGCTGCGGCAAATTCTCCCACCGCAAAGCCTTCCAGGTGAATTGCAAAAGTTCCCATGCCGCCTCCGCCAATTTTTGATAAGGCCGTTGATACAACTTCTCCAGTTCGTCCGCCAACTCGCCGAAGAAAGGCGCGTTGTGATAGTTGAATTCAATCGTTCGCCAATGTTGACGCTGCCAGAGCCGCGTGCTGTCGATTTCCACTTCGTTGAGTTTTTGTCCGCCCCGGCCTTTGCTCAATACCGGAATGGTGAGCCATTGCGCGCCGCTGGCAGTTTTGATGCGCGTGCGATTGGCGTTTCCATTTGTGGAAAATTGTACATTGTCGGCGACCACAAAAATGTCTGCGCTGGCCGCCAAGACGAAAAAGCTTTCGGAAGGCAAAAAAGAAAGGACTTCAGCAGCGAAGGAGCGCATGAATGAGCAGAACGGTGTTAATAAACGCGAACCCCGGTGTCGAGAATTTCTTGGACGAAAGGATTATCGGCGGAAAACTCGTCGGAGCGAAAGGGATGAACTTCAATAGCAGTATCGACTTTGAGAATATAAGGAATGAGGCTCTTGCTATCATCAAAGTGATCACCGGAAAAATCCGGAGAGACGATCGCCAAGTCGATATCACTCCATTCATGCATTTTGCCTTTTGCATGAGAGCCGAATAGATAAACGGCTTCAAGTTTGAGATCTTGGCTGGCCAACTGAATGAATCGTTGAATCTTGGCTTCTATATTTGCTGCAGCAACCATTGGTGCATTTCCTTCTCAATAATCAAATGTCCGAGAAACAAACACCAATCGTATCGCTGGTGCTGAAAAAGCGTCTCGGCAGATTCAAGATCATGCTCGGCTGATTTCAGCCAGTAGGCAATGTGTTCGGCTTGTTGCATGGATCAAAATCTAAGTGTCACAATTTCGTAACTATTCAGCTCACACTTTCACAAAAGCAAAAGCTGTAAGCCGATAAAGCGGATTGAGCAGATAATGATTCTGATAAACAAACTTCTTAAATCCGCTTTATCCGTTCAATCCGCTTACAAAAAATAGTAGCTGAATAGTTACACAATTTCTACAATAAGGAATCTACATAAAAATTCTGCAAATTGCAAGCATCGCGATTTGCAGAATTGCTCTTCGATCCCTCATCTGTAAATAGAGCACGCAGCAAGCAGCCCAGCCAAAAATATCTTGCTTTTTTAAGATATTATCCTTAATTTAGGCAAGCCTAAATTTTATTTTAGGTTGTTAGCTTTCAAAAAAGTATAATATTTTCATAGACTTGACTCTACCATGATCGAACCTCTAAAACTCCTGATCGGCTCTGGTTTGCTGGTAGCGCTCGCCGCCCTTGCCTTTTGGCCAAAATTCGGCCTCGTGGCGATCTGGCGCAAAAGCCATCGCAACACCGAGCGAATTCTCATCGAAGATGCGCTCAAGCATCTTTATCATCAGGAATACAAAGGACAGAGCGGCACCATCGAGAGTCTCTCCGGTGCGCTCGGCATCAATCGCGATCACGCCGCCAAATTGTTGGCCCGACTCGAAACGCTGGAGATGATCAAATCCGCAGCCGATGGTTTCGGCCTGACTCCCGTGGGAAAATCTTATGCCTTGCGCATCATTCGCGTGCATCGCTTGTGGGAGCGCTACTTCGCGGATGAAACCGGCCTCGCCGAAACGCGATGGCACGCCGAAGCCGAGCGCCGCGAGCACGTCACCACACCAGAAGAAGCCGAGGCGCTGGCGATGCAGATGGGCAATCCCATTCACGATCCGCACGGTGATCCGATTCCGACTTCCAACGGCGAGCTGCCGCCCCGCAAAGGCAAACCACTGACCGATCTCGCTACCGGTGAGCTGGCGCGTGTCGTTCACATCGAAGATGAGCCGGAAGTGCTCTATGCGCAACTCGTGGCGCAAGGGCTTTATCCCGGCATGCAACTTCTCGTGACGGAAAAATCCGCCGAGCGCATCAAACTCATTGCCGAGGGCGAAGACGTTGTGCTCGCACCGGTGGTGGCGGCCAACGTCACCGTTGTCCCGATGCCCAAAGCGCAAAAAATGGTCGGGCCGCGCGAAACGTTGGGCACGCTGAAAGTCGGCGAGGCCGGCATCGTTCTCGGCATTTCCAAAGCTTGTCGCGGCATGCAGCGCCGGCGCTTGATGGATCTCGGCGTCATTCCCGGCACCGTCATTAGCGCCGACTTGAAAAGCGCCAGCGGCAACCCCACCGCTTACAACATTCGCGGCGCACTGATCGCCCTGCGCACGGATCAAGCCAATCTGGTTCACATTCGACGAAAGGAGACGGCGTGATGAATCATACAACTACACCAGCTTGCGCTACTTGTCCCGTCCATAATACCGGCAACTTGATCAAACTCGGCGTGAAAATGGATTCGTGGGATTACGTCGTGGCGTTGGCAGGAAACCCGAACACCGGCAAGAGCACGGTGTTCAACAGCCTGACCGGCTTGCGCCAGCACACCGGCAATTGGCCCGGCAAAACCGTGACGCGCGCCGAGGGCGGTTTCAGCTACGCGGACAAGCGCTACAAGATCGTCGATCTGCCCGGCACGTATTCGCTGCTCTCCACCAGCACCGACGAAGAAGTCGCCAGAAATTTTATTTTGTTCGGCCAGCCGGACGTGACGGTGATCGTCGTCGACGCCACGCGCTTGGAGCGCAATTTGAATTTGGTTTTGCAAGTGCTCGAAATCACCAACCGCGCCGTCGTGTGCTTGAACCTCGTTGACGAAGCGCGCCGCCATCGTCTCGACATCAACGACCGCTTGTTGGCGAAAGACCTTGGCGTGCCGGTCGTGCCCACCGCCGCCAGACAAGGCGAGGGCATCAAAGAATTATTGCAGAATATCAACGCCGTGGCCACCGGCGAATTTGTTTGCAAGCCGCACCGCATCAAGAGTGAATCAAAAGCCTTGAAGCACGCGCTCGAGACGTTGGTCAAAAAGATCGAAGCGCAATTTGCCGGCATCCACAACGCGCGCTGGATTGCGTTGCGTTTGCTCGAAGGCGATACGCGCATCATCGAAGCCGTCAACGGCGGTGATCTGGCAAACCTGGCGCAGACCCAACAGCTTGCGCCCGCGCCGATGGCCGAAACTTTTCACATAGAGGCAGCAGCATGAAATCACAAAATGACATTTTGCTAACGGCAAACTCCCTGCGTTGGGAGATCGGCGAGAATTTTCACGACTCGCTGATGGACGCGATTTATCAGGACGCGGCACGGATTTCCGATCGCGTCGTCACCAAAACCGGCGAGAAGCCCAGATTCGATTGGGATCGCACGTTGGACAAGCTGCTCACCAGCCGTCTCACCGGCTTGCCGGTGATGTTGCTGCTATTGACGGCGGTGTTTTGGATCACTATCGCCGGCGCCAACGTGCCTTCCGGCATGCTCGCTTCGTTGCTCATCGATACGCTTCAGCCGGTCCTGAAAAACCTGGCGACACAAATCGGCATGCCGTGGTGGCTGAGCGGATTTCTGCTTGATGGCGTTTATTTGGCCGGCGCGTGGGTGATCAGCGTCATGCTGCCGCCGATGGCGATCTTCTTTCCGCTATTCACACTGCTGGAAGATTTCGGCTATTTGCCGCGCGTCGCGTTCAATATGGACAATCTCTTTCGCAAAGCCGGTGCGCACGGCAAGCAAGCGTTGACCATGAGCATGGGCTACGGCTGCAACGCCGCCGGCATCGTCGCGACACGCATCATCGATAGCCCGCGCGAACGGCTCATCGCGATTGTCACCAACAACTTTGCGCTGTGCAACGGCCGTTGGCCGACGCAGATTCTTATCGCCTCGCTTTTCATCGGCGCACTCGCGCCGGCTGCGCTGGGCGGTCTCGTTTCCGCCGGCGCGGTTGTCGCTATTGCGCTGCTCGGCATTTTTCTGACATTCGTGACCTCGTGGTTCTTGTCGCGAACCGCGCTGAAAGGCGAGGCCTCAACGTTTAGCCTCGAGCTGCCGCCATATCGGCCGCCGCGCATTTTGCAAACCTTGTACACCTCGCTCATCGACCGCACCATCTACGTGTTGTGGCGAGCGGTGGTGTTTGCCGTTCCGGCCGGTGCGGCCATTTGGTTGCTCTCCAATATCAAAGTCGCGGAGCTGAGCTTGGCGGAACACATCATTAATTTTCTCAATCCGTTTGGGTTTTTGCTCGGATTGAACGGCGTAATTCTGCTGGCTTACATCATCGCCATTCCGGCCAATGAAATCGTGATTCCGACCGTGCTGATGCTGACCGTGCTCAGCGCCAAGCTGGCCGGCTTCGGCGAAGGCGCGGGCGTAATGTTCGAGCTTGACGACGCCAACGCCTACATGAACGTATTCACCGCCGGCGGCTGGACGCTGCTGACCGCGGTCAATCTCATGCTCTTCAGCTTGATCCACAACCCCTGTTCGACGACGATTTATACTATTTATAAAGAAACCGGCAGCGCCAAGTGGACGGCGATTTCCGCGTTGCTACCGATCGTGATGGGTTTTGCGATTTGCTTCGTGGTGGCGCAGGTGTGGCGGGTGTTGGGAGGAAATTAAAAACGGCAAGGCGAAAAATCAAGCCGCTTTTTGCCGTCGGGCGCGCTTCTTTTCCGGCTCGCCAAAAGTGCGGGGAATGAAATTCTCATCGTTCCAAATTCGCACGAGATTGCCGGCGGGTACCAACACGAATAGCCCTTTTTTATAGGCAAAGCGCGCCACGCTGGCTTCGACACTTAGACCGGCAACCGCGCCATAGAGCCGGAGGCCGCGATAACGAGGAAAATACTCAAAAAAATACGGCAGGCGTTTTAAAAAATCCTTGACGCCATCCGTCGTCAGCCTTGATTTCGCTTCGATCGCCACGACGGCTTCCGGCCCGGCGCCGAGGACGTCGATTTCCATCGTGCCGCCATTGCGTCGTGCTGATAAACGGGCCTGCACCTCGGTGAGCACGAGACCGCGGGCGGTAAAGAGTGGAATCGTACTGGGATGAACCATGCTCTCCGCAAACAATCCCAGCGTCTTCGTCAGGCCATAAAGCTGTTCGCGCATCTCTTTTCGCTCGATTTCGAATTGGCGAGCACGCTCCTTGAGTAACCGCTCGTTCTCCTGAAAGCGCCGTTCAGCCTCTAAAGAGCGCTGAGTGGTCTCTTCAGCGCGGCGACGATCGGCCTCTTGAAGACGACGATCGGCCTCTTGAAGACGACGATCGGTCTCTTGAAGGCGACGATCCGTCTCTCGAGTGTTGCGATAAATCAATTCTTCAAGCTTTTCCAAAGTGGTCATGGAATAGCACCTTTCCGAAAATTAGCAATTTCATGTATTCATGCTTTAATTTACAAGAAAGCTCATAAAAAGTCAAGTTGAAAAATGGGTGACAAGGCGGCAACTTGGACCAAAAACAAACCAACTTCGTGTTTGCAAATCTCCCAAAAATTTCGCAAATTAATTTGTCATGAAAACTCTGCATCTTCGCATCACCGGCATGGACTGCGCCGATTGCGCCGCGACTTTGGAAAAGGGAATCGGCAATCTATCCGGTGTTCAAGCTTGTTCGGTAAATTTTGGCGCGGCACGCCTCAAGGTTGAATTCGATTCCGCTCGTCTTGAAGAGCCGGCGATCGTGGAACGCATTCGCACGCTCGGTTATGATGTCAGCTCCGAAAACCAATCTCAGCCGACCATCGCTTCGCTGCAGCGCGGCGGCTTTCTCGGTTTCTTTCCGTTCCTATTTACCCGCACGTCAACGGCTTTGGCCGCGATCGGCGGCGTACTGGTTGGAATCGGCGTGGTCGCCGAGTTTTTCGATGCGCCGCACCTCTTCACACAAATTGTTTATTGGCTCGCGCTGGCGGTTGCCGGTTATCCCATCGCGCACTCCGGCTGGCGCCGGCTCTGGCTGAATCGTGAAATCAACATCAATCTGCTCATGACACTCGCGGCGGTTGGCGCGGTGATTATCGGCGAAGAGGCGGAAGCGGCTACCGTCATTTTCCTCTTTGCGATTGGCGAAGCGCTCGAAGGCTACACCATGAATCGCGCCCGCAACTCCATTCGCAAACTCATGAGCTTCGTGCCGGCAGAAGCCACCGTGTTGCGTCCGTGCTTGGACTGTCGAGAACATTTAGGCCGTGACGACTACACTGGCGGGCCGTGCCCATTTTGCGGCGCGCACGAAACTCGCGTGCCGGTTGACAAGCTCAAAATCGGCGAGACCATTTTGGTCAAACCCGGCGAGCGCATTCCGATTGACGGGCAGGTGATTGCCGGCGCATCAGCCGTAAACCAGGCACCTATCACCGGCGAAAGCATGCCGGTGACAAAAATGAGCGGCGACGAAATTTTCGCCGGCACCATCAATGGCGCAGGCACATTGGAAGTTCGCGTCATTCGCCACGCCGCGGATTCCACGCTCAACAACATCATTCATCTCGTCGAAGAAGCGCAAACGCAACGCGCCCCCTCGCAACGTTTCATCGACCGCTTTGCAAAAATTTATACGCCCTCGGTGGTGATCACCGCGCTGCTGGTTGCCATCTTGCCGCCGCTGCTTTTTCAAGCGCCGTTTTGGAATTTAGCCGACGGCACACACGGCTGGCTCTATCGCGCGCTGACGCTGCTGGTCATTTCGTGTCCCTGCGCCTTAGTGATCTCGACGCCGGTGACGCTTGTCAGCGCCATCAGCGCGGCCGCCAAGCACGGCGTGCTCATCAAAGGCGGCGCTTATCTCGAAGCGCTCGCCAAAGTGCGCGCGTTTGCCTTCGACAAAACCGGCACCCTCACCTACGGCCACCCGATCGTCGTCGAGCTGCGCGCCTTTGAATGTGTGCATCCAGCGCAGGGAGAGTGCAAATCCTGCGACGACGTATTGCAGCTCGCCGCTGCTATCGAGCGCCGCAGCGAGCATCCGCTCGCACACGCAATCGTCACGGCCGCCGGCGAACGCGGACGCCACCATGGCTATGTTGCCGAAGGAGTCGAGACGATGACCGGACGCGGCGTGCGCGGCAAAGTCAACGGCAAAAGCGTGATCGTCGGCAGCCACGCGTTGTTTGATGCCGAGCATCCGCATGATGCAACAATCTGCCGAACCGTCAACGCCGCAGAGCAAAACGGCCGCACGGCGATGATTGTGAGCGACGGTGGGCGCCTCGCCGGCTATATCGCCGTGGCCGATCAAACCCGCGACAGCAGCCGCGACGTGATTGCGGAGCTGAAAAAATTGGGCATTGAAAAAAGTATCATGCTCACCGGCGACAACTCGGTTACGGCGCAAAGTATCGGTCTCGCCGTGGGCGTCGATGAAGTGCGCGCGCAATTGTTGCCCAATGAAAAATTAGAAGCAGTGAAAGCGCTGCGCGAGTTGTACAAGCGCGTCGCCATGGTGGGCGACGGCATCAACGACGCGCCGGCGCTCGCCACCGCCGACGTCGGCATCGCCATGGGCAACGCCGGCACCGCCCAAGCGCTCGAAACCGCGAGCGTGGCTTTGATGTCCGACAACCTCGGCAAGCTGCCGTTCGCCATCAAGCTTAGCCGCAAGGCTTTGCACGTGATCAAACAAAACATCACCATCAGCTTGGTGCTCAAAGGCATCTTTCTCGCGCTGGCGCTCCCCGGCCTTGCGACATTGTGGATGGCCGTCATTGCCGACACCGGCGCCTCGCTGCTCGTGACGGTCAACGGCATGCGGCTGTTAAAAACCAAAGAAAAATAAGGGAGCGCAGGCATCCTGCCTGCGAGTGAAACGATCACGCGTAATGGCTCAGATTACATGTGGAGATGGATGTCATCCCGCCCTTGGCGGGATCTTGTTTCAATCCAGCACCGTGCTTGATCGTGACAAGATGCTTACAGCATGACAGGTTCGTTACCCCACCAATCTGAGGGATTACCACCCCGCGATTTCCCAAGTTGACATTTTGCCCAAAATTTTGTAAGTTGATAAAGGCCATTCCAAAATGGAATGGCCTTTTCACGTTATGGAAAAGCTATGATTACCCCAAAAAACTTTTACCGAAAATTAGACAACCTCATCAGCAAAATCGGCAAAGAGAAAACCAGCAAGCATTACTTCGCTTCCATCGTCACGGAACTGGAAAACACGTTCGGCGAGGATCTCCGCATCGCCAACGGCCGGCTTTACAAAGAAAGCGGCGACAACTACGCGTTGGCGAGTGCGCCCGCCGGCAAAACGAAAACGGCGCACCTCGCCACCAAGCTGCCGGTCGATTCCGAGCCTGTCAGGCGCCTTCTAAAAAACGGCAGCTATATCTATGACGATCCGGCCATGAGCATCGATCCGCACATCAACATGCAGGGAGAATATGCCATTCCGGCGGCGTTTACCGTGCGCACCAAGACCAAGCGTTGGATTTTTGTTTTTGAGCTCAAAAGCGGCTGGGTGCGCGAGGAAGTGGAATTTTGCTTGAATGCGGTGCGAACGGCGCTGAATTACCGGCTCTTTTCCGATTCGGTCACCAACGAGTTCGAGCAAGCCGCACAGATTCAACGCAGCTTATTGCCGGCGACCACGCCCAAAATTCGCGGTTATCAAATTGTCGGCCGCTCACAGCCAGCCGACCTGGTGGTCGGCGATTTTTACGACTACTTTGAATTCGACGAGGAGATGTACGGCATCGGCATCGGCGACGCCAGCGGCCACGGCTTGCTCGCCGCGATGTCGGCGCGTGATGTGGTGACCGGCTTGCGGATGGGACTAGAGAAAGAAATGAAAATGGTACACACCATCAAAAAGCTGAATCGCGTTCTTCACCGCAGCACGTTCTCCACGCGCTTTGCGACTCTTTTTTATGCTGAACTCGAGCGCAATGGCAATCTTCTTTATGTCAATGCCGGACACCCCGGGCCACTATTGGTGCACGGCGATCAGGCGCAAGAGCTGAAAGCGACCGGCACCATTCTCGGCGCCTTGCCGGAAATCACCGTGCAGCGCTCTTATGCGCACATGGCGCCCAACGCAGTTTTGGTGATGTACAGCGACGGCATTTTCGAGCGGCTCAGCCGTGCCGGCGAGCAATTCGGCATCCCGCGCCTCAAAAAGCTCGTCGTTAGAAATCAACATCGCAGCGCGCAGGACATCATGGATCTGATTTTCAACACGGTCTTCGATTATGGCCAGAGCAAAAGCTGGGATGACGATGCGACGGTGGTGGTGATCAAGCGGGTGGGTGAGGCGAAGTAGGAATTGGAGTGATGGAGTTTTGGATTGCTGGAATTAATGGGTTTTGAAGTTTTCCAAAATTTTGATTTTTCTCTTGCTCGTTAGGAATGAATATCCTATATTCTCTGACGAAACTGGAAAGGCCAAGCCATGAACAAGCCTCGATCATCCAATAATAAAAAACCACAAGAATCGGTAAAGGGAATTACGGCTATTTCGGTACGCGGATACAAATCTCTCTTCGATGAATGCCGTCTTGAGATTCGTCCACTGACGATTTTGGCAGGTGCGAACAGCTCAGGCAAATCAAGTGTGATACAGCCTCTGTTGCTCCTCAAACAGACGCTGGAAGCCAGCTATGATCCCGGCCCTTTATTGCTAAATGGCCCCAACGTGCAGTTTACTTCTGCTGATCAACTCTTTTCTAGAGTAACAGAAAAAAACGCCATCGACAAGTTCACTATCAAGCTAACTGCTGATGGCGAAATTTTTCTCGCCAATACTTTTAAAAAAGATCCGAGGAAGGGCATTGAGTTGGTTGAAATGGAATATCGCGAAGGGAAAAACACAACTGTTATTCGAGCTGATATGACAGCCCAAGAAATTGCATCGTCGCTTGTCTCAGCGATGCACAACCTCGACAAGCTGATTCCAGGATGGGAATCAATATTTAAAATGCTTTTTGAACCAAATGCTTTAAAAATAGTTCGCAAAAGATGCTTCCTCAAGTTTGAGCTTCCTCAAGGTGGAGAAGCTTTTGTAAGTTTTCCAAATGTCTTGTTTGAATATTATATTCGCAAGCTTATCCACGTACCAGGATTCCGAGGTAATCCGGAACGAACTTATAAAACCACGGCTAGCGGCCCGGAATTTCCTGGCACTTTTGAAAATTATGTTGCTAGTGTCGTGAATTATTGGCAGGTTTCCGAAGATCACCGTCTGAAAGACTTGGGAAACTGGCTTGAAACGCTTGGCTTGACCTGGAAAGTAGAAGCCAAGCCAGTCGATGATACTCAAGTCGAGCTTCATGTTGGTCGTTTGCCCCATAGCGCACGAGGCGGGATTAGAGATATGGTAAGCATCGCGGACGTCGGCTTCGGTGTGTCGCAAACCTTACCGGTACTCGTCGCCCTACTCACGGCAGAACCAGGGCAATTAGTTTACTTGGAACAACCAGAGATCCACCTGCATCCTCGTGCCCAGGTCGCCTTAGCACAAGTGTTGGCCGATGCGGCAAATCGCGGTGTTCGTGTAATTGCAGAAACGCACAGTTCCTTGTTGTTATTAGGGGTACAATCTTTGGTCGCTGAAGGCAAGATTTCTCCTGACAAGATAAAACTTCACTGGTTCAAACGGCGCAATGACGGTGTCACAGAAATTACGAGCACTGATCTCGATGAGGCCGGCGCTTTCGGGGACTGGCCGGAAGATTTTGCCGACGTTGCTCTGGAAACGGAGAGCCGTTATCTCAACGCCGTTGAATTACGCCGGGGAACGCAGTGATATGCCAACTAAAATTTCGAGGCGTCTTGTTATCGACGCCTCTATTGCCCACGCTTCCGGTGGAGAAGAAGCCACCTTTCCAACTTCAAAAAATTGTCGTGATTTTCTCATAGCGGTTAGAGCAATATGTCACCGCGTCGTGATGACAACTGCTATAATTGAAGAATGGAACAATCATCAATCAAATTTTGCCCGCCGCTGGCGCGTCTCGATGGAAGCGCGAAAAAAAGTGAATCGCGTTAACGCTCCGGTCAATAACAAGCTGCGGGATAAAATCAAAAAAATTACCGCAACTGAAAAAGATTGTGAAGCCATGCTCAAAGACATTCATCTCGTCGAAGCAGCAAAAGCTACAGAGCAATCAGTGGCCTCGCTTGACGAAACGGTAAGAAATCTTTTTGCTTCCATTTCACGACGTGTTGGCGAATTCAGAAGCATCGTTTGGGTGAACCCGGACAAAATTGAAGAACAGCCCATGTCTTGGTTGGAAAATGGGGCCAAACCTGAAAAGAAACGTTTGCTTGGCTTCGAGGGAAAAGCAAATAAATGACTGCTCGCTATTCTCCGCGTCAAGGTCAGTACCTCGCCTTCATTTATTACTACACCAAAATTCACGGACAGCCACCCGCTGAGGCTGACATACAGCGGTATTTCAAAGTTTCACCGCCTTCGGTGCACCAGATGATATTGACATTGGAGAAAAATCGACTCATCGAGCGGGTACCGGGAAAAGCGCGCTCGATTCGCCTGTTGCTATCACGGGAAGAATTACCTGATTTAGAGTGAGTCAATTTTTTACGCTTTATGCTTCACGTTTTACGTTTCACCCCAACCTCTCCAGCATTGAATATAGCTTTCGCCGCGTGATGCCGAGCAGCTTCGCGGCTTTGCTCTTGTTGCCGCCGGCTTTTTCGATGGCGCGGTGGATGAGCTTCTTCTCGATGTCTTCGAGCACGATGCCTTCGTCGGGAAGATCGAATTGCGTCGGCAGCTTTTGAATGCCTTGAATGTGCGGCGGCAAGTCGGACACTTCGATGGGCCGGTCGCCGGCCATAATGAGCGAGCGCTCGACGACGTTTTCCAATTCTCGCACGTTTCCGGGCCACAGATACAGGCGTAATTTTTCTAATGCGTCGGCCGTAATGCTGTATTGATCTCTGCCAGCGCGTTTCAGAAAGTGCGAGACGAGGTCAGGCAAATCATCGATCCGCTTTCGCAGCGGCGGAACGGAAAGAGGGAAGACGTTGATTCGATAATAAAAATCTTCGCGAAAATTCCCTTCTTTCACGGCGATTTCCAGATCACGATTCGTCGCCGCAATGACGCGGGCTTTCACCGGAATTTGCTCGTGGCCGCCGAGGTGGATGATCTGGCGGTTCTGCAACGCACGGAGAAGTTTGACTTGGATGGTCGTGGTAACTTCGCCGATCTCATCCAGAAAAATCGTGCCCTCACCGGCGGTCTCGAAGAGACCCAACTTGCGTTTTTCCGCGCCGGTGAACGCGCCCTTTTCGTAACCAAACAACTCGCTCTCTAACAGCGTCTCCGGCAGCGCGGCGCAATTGATGGCGACGAACGGTTTTTCCGCGCGAGGGCTGAGATAATGAATTGCCTGCGCCACCAATTCCTTGCCGGTGCCGCTTTCGCCGCGAATGAGCACGGTGGCATCGCTCGGCGCCACTTTGTGCACCATTTTATAAACTTCCTGCATCACCCCGCTCTGTCCCACCATGTTGTCGATGGAGTAGCGCTGCTTCAGTTCCTGCTTCAGCGTGCGATTTTCATTGGCGAGCGTTTTCTTTTCAAAAATGTGACGAATCTTGACCTTCAGCTCGTCAATCTCAAACGGCTTGATGATGTAGTCGTAAGCCCCTCGTTTCATGGCTTCGACGGCGGTTTGGGCGGTGGCATACGCCGTCATCAAAATGACTTCACATTGCGGATAGCGTCTTTTCGCAAACTCCAACACCTGCAGGCCGTCCGGTCCTTCCATTTTCAAATCCGTCAACACCACGTCATAAGCGTGCGTATCCAGTGCATTCATCGCCGCCGTGCCACTGGTGGCGGTCGCGATAGCGTAACCCTCCGGCTCCAACGCGGCTTTCAAAACCGCCGTCATCCGGGCTTCGTCGTCAACAATTAAAATCGTGCGTTCAGTCATATTTCAAATTTCAAGTTTGTGAATGTGCTGTGAATCATTGAATTGATGGATTGTTGGATTGATGGATTGTTGGAGTGATGGAGAGTTGGACATTGCATCGCAACATTAATCCAACAATCCATCAATCCATAGTTTTTGGCAGCCACACGTGCACCGTCGTGCCTTTGCCCTTTTCACTTTCTGCGGCGATACGGCCGCCGTGCTTTTCGACGAGTTGTTTGCAAACCGCCAAGCCGAGGCCGCTGCCGCGAGTTTTGGTGGTGAAAAATGGCTCAAAAATTTTTTCGGGATCAGCCGGCAAGCCGGGGCCATTGTCTTGCACGACGAGGTGAGCCAGTTGCTTGCCTTTTTCATTTTCTTCTTGCAAACACACTTCCACCGCGCCTTTGCCTTCCATGGCCTGAACCGCATTCAAAAGCAGATTGAGCAACACCTGGGTGATCACTTCTTCATCGTAACGCATGGGCAGAGACGGCATGGCGCGATTGAAATTCAAGGCGATGCCGTTGGCCTGCTCATCGCTGCGCACCATCGTCAAAGCTTTTTCGACGGTTTTGACGAGATCGCTTTGCGACAACGCCAGCAGGCGGTCGCGGGTGAGGCTGAGAAAATCGTTGACCAACCGATTGAGCCGGTTCACTTCCGCCGGAATGAACTCGAACAGCTCGTCCGGCTGCGACGGCTGCTCGTAGCGCTGGCGCAAAACGTAAGCCGTGCTCTTGATGATGCCCAGCGGATTGCGAATCTCGTGGGCGACGGTTGCCGCCATCTGGCCCATCGTCGCGAGCCGCTCGGAACGGCGCAAATTCTCTTGGGTTCGCAAAAAATCCAAAAGCGTTTTATACAAAAAAAATACAAACAAGATGACCACGCCGGCGCCGACAATGCCGCCGACGACGAGTTGGCGTTTGGCCGGTTGCAGCAAATTGAGAAAATCCGCACTCGCCTCGACCACCACGAGACAAACGATTGCGCCGCGACTATCGCGCACCGGCGCATACGCGGCTTTGAAGCGAATGCCCGCCAAGGTGTCGACCGGCGAGCTTGTCACTTCTCCGGCCCACGCGCGCCGCACTTCACTGCTATCCCCGATCAAATAAGAAATTTCCTCGCCGGGCGAAAAAATATCCTGATTAGATTTCAAAGTTTGGAATCGGCGATCAATCAAAAAAATATTTTGCACATTCACTTCGCTCGGCAAATTGTCAATGAGCGGATCGATATAAGATTTTGCAGTCGAGCTTTGTCCGCCGGACACGAGATCGGGAAACGCCGTGGTTTGCACTTGTCGCGCCACCAGTCCGGCGATGGCACTTAGTCGATTTTCCAACTCCTCGTCGAGCGTGCGGCTCAGACGATTGAGAAAGAACCAACTACCTGAATAAAAGGCCAACAGCACCACGACAATCATTATGCTGACGACGATGATCCGCGTATGCGAAGATTGAATCGGTGAAAAACGCATGAAATTTTTATGTTAGCCTGTTGCTGGTTAGCCCGTTCGCCAGTTTTTGAAATGACGACCAGCTAATCAGCCAACTTGTTTAAAACGGAATTTGCATCGTTTCCCATACTTCGGCATCGGCATGAGCGAGCAACCCGCCCGTTTTGTCGATGTGCCAAACTTCAAAACCTCGTTGCTGTAAATACGCCGCAATAAAACGCCGATGGCAGCCGCGATAGTCCAGCTCGGCGCACATAAATGCAAGCGGTTGCGCATGCGCAAGATGAATCAATTCTTCACAGCCTTGTCGAAACGTGTCAGTATTTGTGTAAGCCTCATATCCGCCGGTACGGTATCCGCCGAGCGTTTCGCCCAGCCAGTGATAGACAATTCCCTTCTCATTCAACGCTGCCGCCAAGTTGACTCGCGCAAATTGCGGATGCCGCTTGGAAGTCGGAAACCGGCGCACGTCGGCGAGCGCTTTGATGCCATACGCTTGCAGGCGGCGCAATAATTCTTCGAGCGCTAACGCGCCGTGCCCGATAGTAAAAATTCGCAGAGGCATCTTTATCTCACTACAGGATTATTGGATAGTTGGATCAATGGATTGATGGATTATTGGGTTGCCATGCACATCAATCCATTAATCCATCAATCCAAGAATCCAGTACTCCGCCTCATTTGCGCAACCTTTCCATCACCGCCACTGTCACTCGTTCCGGCAACAACTTATTTTGGCAATCAAGATGTCCAAACGGGCAAAAATTTTTGTGACAAGGCCGGCAGTCGATCTCGTGCCACAACGCCAAATGTCCGGCGGCGCAGTCATAAGGAAACCAGATGTGCGGCTGGCTCGGACCGAAAAGGCCGATGGTCGGTGTGCCGGCCGCAACCGCCAAGTGCATCACGCCGCAATCGTTGGAAACAAAGACCTGCATTTGTTTTTGCACGCTTGCCAGTTGGCGCAAATTGAGCACTGGCAGTGAAACGGCACCGGTTGGTTTTCGCAGCGAAATTTGCCGCATCACTTCCGACGCAATCGGTTCCTCGCCTGGGCCTTGAGTGATCAGCACCTGCACAGTTTGCTCAATGAGCCCCTGTGCTAATTCGGCAAAATATTTTTCCGGCCAACGTTTGTTCGGCCAGGTGGCGCCGGGGTGCAAGCCAACAACCGGCCGCGACAGATCAAGCGATCTTTCTTCGAGAAAATTTCGCGCCCACTTTTCCTCCTCTTCTGTGAGAAAAATTTCGGTGCGATTGTCATCTTTGTCGATGCCGAGCGCTTCGAGACTGCGCCAGTGAAAGTCAATGGCATTCAACTCAGTGGTTGGCGCCGGCACGCGTACGTTATACAATTTTCCACGCCCGCGAAAATCGCCGCCGACTCGAACGGGCGCGCCGGTCAACCACGTCATCAGCGCCGTGCGCGGGTTGCCGAACAGGTCGATGGCCAAATCAAACCGGCGCTGCCGCACTTGATAATAAACCCGCCATTGTTCAGTAATGCTCCTACCTACCGGCCAAGCAATGACTTCATCAAGATGCGGATTGTGCCAGAGCAGCGGCGCAAAAGTGTCTTGCGTCAAATAACTGAGTGTGGCTTCCGGAAACGCTTCTTTTAGTCGCCGGATGAGCGGCGTGGTGAGAATCACATCGCCCATGAACCGCAGCCGGCTCAATAGAATGCGGCGAACGCTGGTCTTATTCAGGATCACCTCGTTCCTTTGTGAAAAGTAGCAGTTGCAGTGGCACTAGCAGTAACCTCCAAAGTTTTTTGCGGAGTAAGTAACCTGCACTGCTACTGCCACTGCTACTGCTACTGCCACTGCTACTGCTACTGCCATTGCTTCTGCTACTGCTTCTGCTTCTGCTACTGCTTCTGCTTCTGCTACTGCCACCTTCGCTTCACTTCGTTCTCATCTCAAACACGCCGTCCCAATTCGCCGGGCGCGGCGCTTGCATGAAGATGTCGCAGCGGCGCAGGAATTCTTTGGCCGGGCCGTCGTGGGGGTTGAGTGCCAAAACGCGGCGAAATTCTGCGATGGCCTTATTCCACTCCTGCAAACGATATAACTCGAGGCCGCGCGCGAAGTGTGTGAATGCAGCTACGAGGTCCTCGTCGAAATGATCGCTTCGCCTTCCCACCAACTCAAAAACGCGCACCGGCCGCGATTTGCCTTTCACCCGCAAAAAATCCAGCTCGCGCGCCATGATTTTGTCTTTCGCCTGTCCATACGTTTCCTCGCCGATCATGACCTTGCTGCCGTACATTTTGTTGGCGCCTTCCAATCGCGAGGCGAGATTGACGGGATCGCCAATGACGGTATAATCAAACCTATTTTTGCCGCCGATGTTGCCGGCGATCATCTCGCCGGTGTTGAGGCCGATGCGCGCTTCGAACGCCGGACGTTTTTCTGCGCTCCACTTTTTGCGCAAGTCCACCAAAACTTTTTGCATGTCGAGCGCTGCCATACAAGCGCGCTCGGCGTGATCGGTTTGATCGACCGGCACGCCGAAAACCGCCACCACCGCGTCGCCTTCGTATTTGTCCAAATAGCCGCCGTATTCGAGCACGATGTCCGTCATCGCCGAGAGATACTCATTGAGTTGTGCGATCAGCGCTTCCGGGCTCAATTTCTCTGAGTAGGTGGTGAAATCTTTGATGTCGGAAAAAAACGCCGTCGCATATTTTTTGTCGCCGCCGAGCTTGAGCTTGCTGGGGTCGCGGATCAGCTCGTTGACGATCAGCTCGGAGGCATAATGCACGAACATGCCTTTGATGAGCTGCTTTTGGCGCTCTTCGCTGAGAAAGCGATACACCATGACGCTGATAAAAGCCACGCCGAAAGAAAACAGCGGCCGCACTTGGGGAATCCAGACGTTGCGTGAAATAAACAGCGATGTCGTCAGCAAGGTGTAACCGACGCTGAGAAAAACCGTAACCAAAATGCCAAGCCACGGGCTCCAAATCATCGTGATCACGCCGGCGATCATCGCAAAAATCAGCATGGTCACGAGGCTGAGCGTCTCGGGCTGCTTGGTGATAAAATTCTGCGTTCGAATGCTGTGAATAACATTGGCATGCACTTCCACGCCTGGAAAAATCGCTGCGAACGGAACCGGGCGCAAATCCGCCAAACCAGCCGCGGAAGCGCCGATGAGAACGATGCGATTCTGGAACGTTTCCGGCGGCACGCGCTGCTCGAGAACGTCATAATAAGGAATGTAGCGAAAAGTGTTTTGGCTTCCCATGTAATTGACCAGAACTCTGCTCTTGTTATCAATGGGAATGCGCATAACCACGCCACCATTATTTGATTTTCTCCCGCGCACCTCGCGACCAAGCTCGACTTCGATATCATCTCGCGCCAGTCCGGCAGATTGCATCACCACCGCCAACGCAAACGAAGGGTAAGCCTGTCCGGCGAAATTGAGGAAAAGCGGCATTTGGCGAATGGCGTTGTCATCATCCGGCAGGAAATTGACAAACCCGAGGCCGGCGCTGTTGTTGTACAACTCCATGAGTTTGCCATCGAACCGATCAAAGCTGTTTAGGGCGTCCACGTTTTTCGGCGGCAAGGGCAGCGTGAATCGCGCCGCCTCAAAACCCTCCGGCGGCTTTTCCATTTTATAGAGAAACGCTTCGGGATGCTCTTGCTCCAAAGTCATCGCATGAATTACGTTTCCCGCATTTTTCGTGCTGAGAATGAGCAGGCTGTCTTCCGCCGAATTGGCATCGCGTTCCACAAACAGCACGTCGAAGGCAATACACGCAGCGTCGCCGGCGTGCAAATAGTCGATGACACGAGCATGATAGCTTCGAGGCCATTGTTGAAAACGGCCGAGCTTTTCGAGACTGCGATTGTCGATATCAACGATAATGATATCTTCGATTTTGGCATCGCCAGACTGATAATCCAATTTGCGCTGATAACGCAAATCAAAAGTTTTGTTTTCAAAACTTTCAAACGCGGGCAGCACGCTGGTGATGAGCAAAACAATGGCGCCGGCGAGCAAGCCCAATCCGGCGCCGAGCAGCGCTTTTTTCCAAAGGGAATCGGTCATGGTCTGGTTGCTGGATGCTTGATCCTCGATGCTCGATACGTGCGAGCGGTGTCCAGCAGCCAGCACGAAGGATCCAGCATCGAGCATCAAGTAAAATTCTCCAAATCAAATTTGCCGTCATACACGAGTCGCACCTCTCCCTCCAATTCGAGCCTTTCAAATTCAGGATCACCATAAACGATCAACTCGCCGCCGCGCGTGGTGACGTGAATGGGGAAAGGCATTTGCTTTTGCAAATGCGCGATGACGGCCGAGGCGACGGTTCCGGTGCCACACGCCAGCGTCTCTTCTTCGACGCCGCGTTCATAGGTGCGAAGGTGCAAATTTGAGGTTCCAACGATACTGACAAAATTGACATTTGTGCCGGCAGGTTGAAAAGCCGGATGATGGCGATATTTGACGCCGAGTTTCGCCACATCGATTTGATCGACATCCGGAACAAACAAAACGTAATGCGGCACGCCGGTATTGACGTAACCGCCTTCTTCCATTCCTTCGCCTTCAAGAGCATTTGGAGTCAAATTGAGATCCCACGGCTTTTGCATGCGCAGCCGCACTTTCTCGCCGGAAACGACCGCATGATAGAGATCACCGCTCACTTCGAATTGCATCTCCGCCGGCGCCAAGCTATGATGGAAAGCATAATACGCGCAAGCCCGCGCGCCATTGCCGCACATCTCCGACTCGCGGCCGTCGCGGTTGAAGTAGCGCATCGTAAAGTGCGGAGGGCCGAGGGCGGAGGGCTTTGTGTTCTGCACGCGTGGCCTTTCAATTAATAGAACGCCATCTGCGCCGATGGCGCTGCGGCGGGTGCAGAGCGTGCGAAACAACTTTTCTTCGTCGCCGCGAAACCGGTGGTCGCGATTGTCGAAGAGAATGAAATCGTTGCCGGTGGCCGAGAGTTTGGTGAAGCGGATGCGCATCGTTAATTTGACGTTAAAAATTGGGCATATCAGTGCTGTACACACTCTTTAAAAACGAATAGAAATATAACAAAGACGGGAGAGAAAGTCAAAGCGTTTTTCGCTCGAAAGTTGAATTTGGAATTGTCGTAAAATTTTTTATATTAAAATATGCCCCGAAAGAATCAGATCAGCTTGAGGATTGATAAGCTCACTGAGTCACTACAAGATGCACAAACAGGCGAAAGCTTACTCACCAATTTTCGCCCAGCAACCGTGCGCGATATTGCAAAAACAAAAGGCTGGCTATTTGACTGGCGGCGTGAGTTGAAAATCAGCGAAGTTTATAGTTTATTCATTAAAGACGCTTCCAGAGATATTCAAGGACTCATATCAATCCAAGATCGTGGAGATCACATTTGGGTTAATCTGGCCGAGGCCGCACCCCACAATTTGGGCAAGGCCAAACGTTACATCGGCGTGGGCGGCAATCTCTTCGCTATTGCCGTCAAAATCAGCTTTGCTAGAGGATATGAGGGGTTTGTTGCATTTGAAGCAAAAACCGAGCTTATCGCGCATTATCGCAAAACTTTGGGAGCTGTGCAGATTGGCCGTTCATCAAGAATGGTCATCGAATCAAAAGTGGCTCGCAAACTTTATAAAAAGTATCTTACCAACTAGTTGAATTTCGATATGACAAAAACGACTAAAGCTTCTGCCGTCATTGATATTCCGGATGTGAACGGCGCGTTTGTCGGAAATACTCTGCGACCATTCACAAAAGATGAATTTGCCAAAATCAAAATGATCTTGGCTAAAAAGAGAAGGCAGAACGCCAAAGTCACAATAACTGACCGCGATTTGCGCGCAGCCGGGCTCGAGCACTTGATTGCTGATTCTGGGAATGGCCAGGCCAGCCAGGAGCATCAAAATGGCAATTGAAAAAAACTACACTCCCGAAGAGTTGCGGCGCGAAGCCATTCTCATTTTGCACAAAAAATTAGGCGCGCTCAAAACCTGTTCACACTTTTTGTCGATGCGTGGTTGCAGGCTTTTGAATTTTTCGTAGTTTTTGATGAAGACTTTGATGTAGGCTTCTTGATAAGCAAACGTCCCCTTAACCACCGAATGCCTCCTGCCGCGAGTAGAGTTTGATCTTCCGGCGTTTCTTCATGCGCGCAATCTCGGCCATGTCTTCGTAGAGTGGCGTGTCCGGTTCAAGATAAAAAATATTTGGTTGCTTCCGGACAAGTTTAGCGATCTCGTCACGCACCGCATGGCGAATGAGTTGTTCCAAATCTTTCACACGAATCGTAACGGTGGCTTCAGCAGTATGATTTGCCATGTGTTCATTCCCTTCTCAATGTTCTTTCTGAATCTAATCAAATTCCAGCGAAAAATCAACATTAAGTTTTTCGACTTGCCCGCTTGCAAACTTGCCCCATGCTTTGTCTTTTTTTCTCTTTTCTCTTTTTATCCTATTTGACGTACTTCTCAAGTACGTCTTGCACCGCTTGCGGATCATAAAACTCCTTCACCAGCTCTTCAGCGGTGTAGGAGTTGAGTGTGCCGCCAGCGCGCTCGGTGTAGCAGAGATAGCGCATGTCTTCCTTCAGTAAAAATACAAAAAATTGATCCCGCGCACGGGACCTTCAGGGCTGGCGTCGAAGCGGCTATCGGGGAAGAGGTCGATCCCGCCTTGCGGGACGAGGCCGAAGGCGTGGCGATAGAGGAAGGTTTCGCCCTTCTCAAAATCCCAGAATTGCAAGCGGCCCGCTGCGGCGGCGAGCAATTACCGTCCGGACGGTGGCTACTTCGAGCTAAACAGGAACTTCTCTAACTCGTCATCTTCATCGGTGCCATATTTCGCGACAAAATCCTCATATTCTTTCGCCGTGGAAAAAACTTCTCCCGATAACCTGGCACAAACAATTCTCCCTTTCGCGCTTCGATAAACTCCAAATAATTTGAGAACGGCCAATCTCGTAAATCTGTCACGAGGCCATCTTTCTTGGGATTGACATGAATGTAGCGGCAGAGTAGAATTTGATATCTCTCACTGTGCACATGCACGTGCCGAAAACGCTCGTAAAAGAGTGAGCCGCTGCGTTGATAGCGTTTGTTGACCGCCATCACGTAACTTTGCTGTAATTTGCCCATGAATTGGGAGAGGGTGTCGTCGCGTTGAGGTTGGAGCTTGAAATGAAAATGATTGGGCATAAGGCAATACGCGACGACGTTCATTGCAAATTTGTCGCGATATTTCTTGAGTAGACGGAGAAAGTAGAGATAGTTTTCGTTCTCAAAGAAAATTTTTTGCTGGTCGCCACCGCGATGATAGATGTGGTAATATTCACCGGCTTGAAATTCAGCGTAACGGTATGGCATAATCCCTCCGTGCAAAAATACCGTCCGGACGCTTTTTCCTGAAAGTCGTGATAGTTTCAGGCTTCACGGAGTAAATGAAAGAGCGTCCGGACGGTTGTCATTTCACATGCTTCTCCAACACCGCTTGCACTGCCTTCGGATCATAAAACTCCTTCACCAGTTCTTCGGCGGTGCAGGAGTTGAGCGTGCCGCTAGCGCGCTCGGTGTAGCAGAGATAGCGCATGTCTTCCTTCAGAAAAACTACAAAAGATTGATCCCGTCTCGGGACCTTCCGGGCTGGCGTCGAAGCGACCGTCGGGGAGGAGGTCGAGCCAGGCGCCGGGGCCGAAGGCGTAGCAGTAGAGGAAGGTTTTGCCTTTCTCAAAGTCCCAGAATTGCAAGCGACCTGCCGCGCCGGCGGCCACCAAATATTTGCCGTTGGGCGCAAAGCAGACGGTGTAAATCGGGCCTAAATGGCCTTAAAAAATTCTTTGAAATTATCCGACTATTTTGTATTTTGAGCTTATGAGCCAAGCTATTCAACTCTATCTTGATATGAACATTTTCAAACGGAGTTTTGATGATCAGAGCTCATTGCGGATTCGACTTGAAACCGCAGCGATAGACGTTATCTTCTCCGGTGTATCTGACGGCAAATATGAGTGCCCTTGGTCATTCATTTTAGATTATGAAAACAATCTAAACCCCAATCTTGATCGCCGATCAACAGCAGTTTTGCTTTCACAAAAAGCTTCGCGGGAGATTGAACCGAATGAGAAGATTCGCGAGCAGGCACGGAAGTTTGAAAAAATAAATATCAAAAGTCGAGACGCTTTACACCTGGCATGCGCAGAGTTGATTGGATGTAACTACTTTCTCACATGCGATGATAAGCTCGTCAAAAAGAGCCGTCAGCTCAATCTAAAAGTAAAGGTGATGGGGCCGGTTGAATTTGTCAATTTAATGGAGCATCAAAATGGCAACTGAAAAAAACTACACTCCCGAAGAGTTGCGGCGTGAAGCCATTCTGATTTTGCACAAAAACTTAGGCGCGCTCAATACCTATCGCTTTCTGGCACAAGTTAGTCAGAGTCGGGATGATTATCTCAAACTACAACAACGCTTATTCAACGGACAAAGCGTGGACCAGCTTTATCGTGCCTCCAAACAACACTGGCAAAAACGCAAGCGGCAAAAATAAGACTTGTCTACTTGCAAACTTGCCCATCGCTTTGTCTTTTTATCTTTTTTCTCTTTTTATCTTATTTGACGTATTTATCAAGTACCTCTTGCACCGCCTTCGGATCATAAAACTCCTTCACCAGCTCTTCGGCGGTGTAGGAGTTGAGCGTGCCGCTAGCGCGCTCGGTGTAGCACAAGTAGCGCATGTCTTCCTTCAGTAAAAATATAAAAGATTGATCCCGTCTCGGGACCTTCCGGGCTGGCGTCAAAGCGGCCGTCGGGGAGGAGATCGATCCCGCATGCGGGACGGGGCCGAAGGCGTAGCGGTAGAGGAAGGTTTCGCCTTTCTCAACATCCCAGAATTGCAAGCGGCCTGCGGCGCCGGCGGTGAGCAATTACCGTCCGGACGCTCGGAGCGTCCGGACGGTGGCTACTTCAAGCTAAGCAGGAACTTCTCCAACTCGTCATCTTCATCGGTGCCATATTTCGCGACAAAATCCTCATATTCTTTCGCCGTAGAAAAAAACTTCTCCCGATAACCTGGCACAAACAATTCTCCCTTTCGCGCTTCGATAAACTCCAAATAATTTGAGAAAGGCCACTCTCGTAAATCTGTCACGAGGCCATCTTTCTTGGGATTGACGTGGATGTAGCGGCAGAGCAGAATTTGATATCTCTCGCTGTGGACGTGAACGTGGCGGAAGCGTTCGTAGAAGAGCGGGCCGTTGCGTTGGTAGCGTTTGTTGATCGCCATCACGTAACTTTGCTGTAATTTGCCCATGAATTGGGAGAGGGTGTCGTCGCGTTGAGGTTGGAGCTTGAAATGAAAATGATTGGGCATAAGGCAATACGCGACGACGTTCATTGCAAATTTGTCGCGATATTTCTTGAGTAGACGGAGAAAGTAGAGGTAGTTTTCATTCTCAAAGAAAATTTTTTGCTGGTCGCCACCGCGATGATAGATGTGGTAATATTCACCGGCTTGAAATTCAGCGTAACGGTATGGCATAATTCCTCCGTGCAAAAATACCGTCCGGACGCTTTTTCCTTATAAGGCGTGATAGTTTCAGACTTTACGGAGTAAATGAAAGAGCGTCCGGACGGTTGTCATTTCACATACTTCTCCAGCGCTTCCTGCACCGCCTGCGGATCATAAAACTCCTTCACCAGTTCTTCGGCGGTGTAGGAGTTGAGCGTACCTTGTTCGGTGTAGCACAAGTAGCGCATACCTTCCGGGCTGGCGTCGAAGCGGCCGTCGGGGAGGAGGTCGAGCCAGGCGCCGGGGCCGAAGGCGTAACGGTAGAGGAAGGTTTTGCCTTTCTCAAAGTCCCAGAATTGCAAGCGACCTGCCGCGCCGGCGGCCACCAAATATTTGCCGTTGGGCGCAAAGCAGACGGTGTTAACTGGGCCTAAATGGCCTTTCAGCACTTCCAGGCATTTGCCGGTTTCGACTTTGCACAAGCGCACACTCATTTAAGGCAAATCACTTATGCCCAAATGATTGAAATAGATATGCCCCTGTACAAACTTCGATGGCAGTTTTAATTCGTAGTTTGAAAATACCGGCCCTTTGGAATGGCCTTCGGGAAAATTATTCTCCAAATGCGGCTTGATCTCCTCCTCAAAATTGAATTTTTCTGAAGCGACGATGGCATAGTAAATCTCCACACCTACTGTTTCATCCAGCTCGAAGTTGATAGTGTAGGTTTGATCCTTTTCGATGAGACGCGGAGATAAACTATCACCGAAAACGTTATGAATTCCTTTGGCATCTATGCCAAAAACTGTAATCCAGCAAGAGAGGCCGGCTCGGAAGGACAAGAAAATGTGATCTCCTGTATCATAAGCGCCGCCTAACTTGCCGCCACGTCTTCCATATTCATTTTCGATCTCATAATTCAACGAAAGTGGAATGACCGGTTGGCTGGGATCTATACCGGAGATTTGAACTGGCAGAATCAGCCGGGCGTACAGATAGAACGGTTCGCCAAACGCATTGATTCTGGCGAGGGCAAATAAAACGATAACAGCGATCAACCCCAAAGCAATCTTAAACCTCAAAGATTTTTTGCCCAGCCAATTCCACGTTTTCTTAAATACGGATTTTTTTACGTCTTCGAGAGATTCAGGATTTTGCTTTTTCATATCGTTTCATTTTGGATTGGACTCAATGTAGTCAACGTTGCTTTCTAATCGCAACCGGAAAATCTTCAGAAGGTGCGCCGTTTTTCTCATAGAACATTGGAAACTGAGGCGACATTTCTTTGCGCTGTTGTGTATGTTTCAAGACTTGCTCTTGAAGATAGGCAGCTAATTCTCCCAGGTCAATAAATTGCGGATTCTTATGCTCCGCCGCTTCACCTTGTAGCCCTTTGATCAAGAAATGGGTAAACACGCCGTTCTTGAAGGTATCATCTTCCCATGAAGGCTGTGTTCCTCGACCCGAAGTGAAAATGACTTTGTTCTCCGGTATTTGCGCAATTCGTTCCCCGAAAACATCCTGGCTAAAAGAAGCCTGCGTTTTGTCGCCCTTAAAACCGATGGTACCGCTACGGCAGGCATCAATGAAAGCAATCACGTGCTCCGCGCGCGTTTCGGCAATAAGGTCTCGTAAAAGCGCGTAAGAGTAACCTGAACGGTTATCCTCGGGTTGAAAATCCCAAGTCAAAAGATAAACATCTTTTTCACGTAAGGGGTGACTTCTGCCATGGCCGGAAAAGAAAATAAAAATCAAATCTCTCGCGTTCGCTTGTGTCAACAAATTGGTGAGAGCATCATCGACATTTTTAGAGGCAGCCTGTTCGTTAATGAAAGCGCGGATATCCCACTGCCCGCCGCTCAGTTCAGAAGTTTCCAAGAATTGTTTGAATGCGATGGCATCTTGAGCGGCATATTTGAGATCGCCCAAATCACCTTTGTTCTTGGCATCTTTGGACAAGTTTTTGTAATCGGAGATGCCAATGATAATCGCGTACTTCTTGCCGTAATCGCCCAATTGGGGCGCTGCGGAAACGGTTTCTGTAGTGGTTTTCCCCGTTCCTTTTATGCCGAGCGGGTACTCAAATTTTCCTTCGATCCAATCGGATTTCAGGCGTTTTTCATCCCAAGCCCGAGCGATGAAGGTGTTTACATTTTCGGTCACTGTTAACGGCACCCGAATTTCAGTCTGCGGGGAGTCTTCCCCTTTTGGCAGTTTTTCAATTTCAAGCGGTCTGTTGTTATGAATGAAAACTATTTCATCCACCGGAGCTGACCCTTTGAACTGCAAGAGGATTTCGACTTGGTTCGCTTGCACACTAGTAAATTGATTCAGCCACAACAATGAGGGCGGTAAATTGGTCGTGAGTTGGATTTGAGGAAAAGGTACCTCTTTGCCAGCTAGAATATCTGTGACCAGATCGGGGCGGTTAAAGATTTCAGAATACTGTTCAAAACCATAGACCTTGTTGTCAATCCGCCAGGCTGCAAATTTTTCTCCGCCTTCTGTGGCAACATAATAGCCCTGAGGCGTGTAGGTTAGGTAATCGCCGCTATCGAAAGCATAAGCGATTGCCAAAAGTTTTCCATCCGCAACCCGCCAAAATCGAATGCTAGTATCATAACTTCCAGAAACAAGAATTTTGCCATTCATTGAGAACGCCACAGAGGAAACCCAACTAGAATGTCCTTGTAAAGTGTGCAGTAACTGGCCTGAGGCGACTTCCCACAGTTTTACCGTGTTATCAATACTTCCAGACGCAAGGGCTTTGCCGTCCAAAGACAACGCCACCGACTCAACATCATCGGAATGCCCTTGTAGTACCTTAATTTTGCAACGAAATGAGAACTGCAACGAAAAAAGCCTTTAAAATCGAGGATTTCATCAACGACGCCTAAAAACATTATCTTACCCAATTGGTGGAGTAGATATTTTCTAAAATTTACAAATTCCCTTTCGTTGCAGTTCTTTTTTCGTTGCGATTTTATTTTAGTGCAAAATTCAGGTAGTATGTGTAGCAATTGGCCGGAAGTAACTTCCCACAGCATCACCGTGTCGTTCATAGTCCCAGCAGCCAAGATTTTGCCATCCGTCGAAAACACTACCGAATTTACCGGAGAAGGAATTCCTTCTATGGTTTGCAATAAGCGACCGGTAGCGACTTCCCATAGTTTGATCTTCTTATCATAACTTCCTGTGGCTAGGGTATTATCGTTCGCAGAGAAAGCCACTGAACTGACTGGATTAAAATGTCCTTGCAGGGTGCGCAGCAAACGTCCAGAATCGACCTCCCAAAGCTTTATTGTGTTATCCCAACTTCCTGAAGCCAGAATTTTGCCATCCGCCGAAAACGCCATCGAAGTGACATACCCTGAATGTCCCTCTATGGTGCGCAACAATTGTCCAAATGCAGTTCCCCACAGCTTCACAGTCTGATCCTGACTAGCAGACGCTAGAGTTTTGCCATCCGGCGAGAACGCTACTGAATTGAGAGCTGAAGAATGTCCTTTTAGAGCACGAAGCAAACGACCGGAGGCAACCTCCCAAAGCCTCACCGTCATATCATAACTTCCGGAAGCTAAAGTTTTGCGATCCACCGATAAAGCAACCGAACTAACGACTGCAAAATGTCCTTCTATACTGCGCAGCAAGCGACCGGAGGCAGCATCCCACAGCTTCACGGTCTTATCCTCACTGCCAGAAGCCAAAAGCTCGCCGTTCACGGAGAACGTCACCGATGTGACAGGAGAGGAATGGCCTTCCAGGACATGTAGCAAGCGGCCAGAAGCAACTTCCCACACCTTCACAGTCCCTTTCGTTACTTCCAGATGCTATGGTTTTGCCGTTTGCAGAAAATGCAACAGCATTGACCCATTTAGAGTGTCCTTCCAGGGTGCGCAGCAAGCGGCCTGAGGCAACCTCCCACAGTTTCACCGTCTGATCCCGACTTCCAGAAGCCAGAATTTTGCCATCCACAGAGAAGGCCACCGAAGTGACGGCATCTGAATGCCCATTTTGCAGTACGAACTCCGGCAGTTTTTCTTGAGCCATTAAGCTTGTGCTGGTGGCAACGGTAAAGTAAAGAGTAAGGAACTTATGCATACAAATCTCTCCTGTAATCATTGCCTGTTTTGGCATTTGGATACTGTAAAAAAATTATATATTCGTATACGTTTAGCGGTCTGAACCGGAGTGCATTGCTTTAACATTGCAAAACTGAAGTTTTGCACTCCGAGCTCACTCGGCTAAATTCATACATATATTCGAATTTGCACACAAAAGAAAATTTTCCGACTGGGTTGCGCTTCAGAAATGATGCAACGCGAAAGGCAAAAATATTTTCGGCGCGAGCTTCTTGCAAAATGGCACGGTCAAAGCAGGCGCGCGTGAAGTGCGCGTGGTTCAAATTGGCTTTGGTCAAGTCGGCTTGTGTGAAATTGGCTTCGGTGAGATCAGCCGCTTCCAACACTATCTCCTGCAATTTAGCGCCATGGAGTTGTGCGCCTGCCGGAATGCGGCCGAGCATCATGTCTCGCAGCTTGGCCGGCGCTTCAATCCTGTCCTCCGTGCCGGCGCGAATGGTTTCTTCGGCAAAAAAAAAAAAAACCGAATGGCCTCATTGCGCAAACGCTCGTACAGATTTTGCGCGTCGGCTTTGTTGGCCTCGGTGTAGCTGAGGAAGACGTCGTATTCGAATTCTTGGTCGGGCATGTTAATTCCCCAAAATTGATAAACCGTCCGGACGCTCGGAGCGTCCGGACGGTGGGCTACTCCAAAAAATAAAAAGGGATCAAACTGATTTCCAGCTTGTCCCAATTAACGCAAAAATGCAGAAATTTGCAAATGAAAAAACGCTTCAGATTCTTTTTTAGCTCATTTTCTTTTTTATCTTATTTAACCCTCACCACCACCATCGTAAAATCATCGTGCTGGTTCGCGCCGCCGGCAAAGCCGGTCACTTCCTTGGTGATCGTCTCCAACAAAGCTTGCGCGGATTCCTGCGCGTGTTGGTTGATGAGCTGGCCCAATCTCTCCTCGCCAAATTCCTCGCCGTTTTTGTTCATCGATTCCGAGATGCCGTCGGTGTAAAAAACGAACACGTCGCCGGGCTGAATCGGCACGGTTTTCTCTTCTATCGTCGCGGCAAAAACGGTTCCTCTCTCCAAACCGATGGCCAAGCCGCGCGGGTTCAAAAGCTCGGGAGTGTTGCCGACGCTTTTGCGCACGATCAGCGGGTTGTGTCCGGCGCGGGCAAAGGTCAACGTGTTGTTTTGCAGATCGAACAAGCCATAGATCAAGCTGATGAAAACCTCCTTCGGCGTGTTCTCATAAAACACGGCGTTCATCTCGCTGAGCAAATATTTGGGCGAGGCATTGATCCGCGACAGCGCTTTGATGATGCCTTTCGCCATCGTCATAAAAAACGCGGCGGAAACGCCTTTGCCCGAAACGTCGCCGATCACCACGCTGAGGCGTTGATCATCGTGGCGAACAAAATCATAATAATCCCCTCCCACTTCCATGGCCGGCTTGCAAAGACAGGCGATGTCCAATTTGGAGAAAGCCGGCGGAGTGGCCGGCAGAAATCGCATTTGAATGCTGCGCGCGATCTCCAATTCTTTCAAGAAACGCTCGCGCTCGGCGATACGGCTGACATACGCCGGCACGTAGTTTTCAAACTCGGCCACCGATTTTTTGGTGTAGACAAAATAAACGCCGGCCAGAAAAATCCCCAACGCCAAAACACCGGTCGTCACACTCACGGCGCTGAAATAACCCTCCGGCATCAGCGTGACGAGCGAGAAACTGAGGAAATAATGAACCGCCAGCAGCGACAGCAAAATGGTAAACAGATCGTGTCGATAAGCGAACCACGCCCACAGCAAGGCGATGGGCAAAAAGAAAATGACGGCCAAATAGCTCGGCCGGAGGAAATTCAGGTGCAATCCCGACAGGCTGAAAAACATGCCGGTGACAAGAATGAGAATTGTCTGGCGGCGAATTTTGGAGCGCAAATAAGTCGGCCAGAACGCCAGAAACATCAGCCCGATATATCCGGTTCCCACCAGAATAACGCTGAGCGCCGCGATGAGATTAGTTTGATCCTGCAAGAACCACAAATCATCGTTATCGATTTTGAGATAACCGATATTAAAGCGGCTAACGAGCCAAATCGTGGCGCCAACGAAGAGCAGGGTCACCCCAGCAATGAAAAACGAGCGCAATATCGCCTGCCCCATTTCTTTAACGCGAACGTAACCGCGAAACAACAAGTCGATGACGCCGAGCTTCTCTTTCCACACCTCGCGCTGCAGCGACTCGGTGGCGGCATAGACGAGCAACAAACCGGCGCCGGTGAACAGGCCGGCAAAGCCGCCGCCGATCAAAACACCTGCCCACTCCGGCCAGCTTTCAATTCCCACCATGAGCCACATCGCCGCACCGGCAATGATGCCAACCCAAGCCGCCCTTTTGAACTCAAGCTCGTCGTGGCGCATGCGCCGGAAAAATATAACCAGCAGAAATATGCTGATGACAACCCACGCGACCGGCGTCAGCACCGAAGCAACGATATCGCCGACCTCTTCCGTTTTTGAACGTTTGGTCTTCTCTTTAGCCAGCTCGAAGTCGGCGCTGTAACGGGTGACCGTCGTTCCGATCATTTCAACGTCGAAATTCTCATCCCAATTCATCGCGGCCGGCGAGGAGTGGGTAAAAGAAAAGGTGTGCTTCGTCTTTTCGTCCTCTTGCGAGGTGGCGCGTTTTTCCACTTTGATCGCCGCCGTATCGACGTTCAGAGAAGCAAGAAAATTTTTTGCTTGGCGGAAGGCTTCAGGCTCGGTGAGATTGAACAGGGTTTGGCCGGTGGGAGCGCTTTGCTCGAGTCCGAGCAGATTGCCTTTTAAATCATAGCGGGCAACGAAACGCCTGGTGACTTTCTTCTTTTCGCCATCTTCAACTTTAACGGTTGCTCCATGTTCTTCCTGTTCAACTTTATCCGTCCAGGAGATCGTCCATTCTCCAAGTGGCAGCTTCGCTTTGGCGTGCTCGTCGCCTGAGACTTGTACATAACGAAACAACTCTTCGTCGACGTTGAAACGCACCTTTTGTGGCATATCATACTCGCCCAGCGCGGATTGCTTGAATACCTGCTCAGCTTTTGCCAAAATTTCTTCTTTGGGCGCTTGCAGCTTGACGAGCTGAATATTTCTGGAATGGGCAAACAGCCAAAAATAAATCGCCGTACACAACAAACCGACGAGGGCCAACAAAATTAATTGCAGACGCGAATCGAGGCGCATGAGAGCTCCGAAATTATGCAGACTTTCGCCAACCGGTTCTTTGATACTTTGAAATGTTTGAGTGAAAGTCCGAATTCACTTGCTTGTCAAGATAAGAAGACGCGCCAGAAAGGCAAGAAAAAAAACATCAAACTAGTAAGGCCTAAGTTACGAGTGGAGATGGATGTCATTCCGGAGGAATCTTGTTTCAATCCAGCACCGTGCTTGATAACAAAAAAGATGCTTCCAGCATGACGGGTTAGTTGTCCATCAATAACCGAGGGCTTACTGCCAACGCCACCTTTCACTTGACATGCAAGATTGCTTCGACTATATTGTTGATAATCGAACCATCATGTACGTTGCCGAATACCCAAGAGTTTCAAAAAGCCTTATTTCAAAAGGAGGAGTGCCGTGTATTCAAGAACAAAATTTTCATTACAAACAAAATTTGCGTTTATCATTTTATCTACGTTTTTGTGTTATTCCAGCGTATGGGCGCAGGGTCAACCCGATCTCGCCGGCCGCTGGGAGGGCGCGATCAATCTGCCAGGCACGGCGTTGGGCGTCAGCATCGACTTCAGCAAGAAAGCCGATGGCACGTGGCAGGGCGACGTTGACATTCCCATGCAAAACGCGAAGGCTTTGCCGTTGATCAACATCAATATCTCGGGTGCAACGATTTCCTTTGCGATACAAAATGTGCCTGGCAATCCGGCTTTCAAAGGCGCGGTCGCGGCGAATGGCAACAGCATCGCGGGAGATTTCACGCAGGGCGGTCAAACTTTTTCGTTCACGCTCAAGCGTAAAAGCGCGGCGGAGCTTGACGCAAAAGCCGAGCACCAGAAGGCCGCACTCAAGCAATTGCGCGCGTTTGTGGACTCAACGATGAAATCGTGGAAAGTGCCTGGCTTGGCGATGGCGATTGTGAAAGATGGCGAGGTGATTTTTTCCGAAGGCTTTGGTCTCCGCAACCTCGAGGCCAAGCTGCCGGTCACACCCAACACGCTGTTTGCTATCGGCTCGAGCAGCAAAGCTTTCACGGCGGCGTGTATCGGCATTCTCGCGGATGACGGCAAGGTGGAATGGGACAAGCCGGTCAGAGATTATCTCCCGACTTTCAAGTTGCACGACGATTTTGCCAGCGAGCGCATGTCGCCGCGCGATCTCGTGACGCATCGTTCCGGTTTGCCGCGGCACGATTTGCTGTGGTATGGCTCGTCTTTCACTCGCAAAGAGATGTTTGATCGCTTGCAATATCTGGAGCCAAGCAAGGATTTTCGCACGACGTATCAGTATCAGAATTTGATGTTCATGACCGCCGGCTATTTGGTGGAGCAGGTCGCCGGCGGCACGTGGGAAGATTTTGTGCGCAATCGAATTTTCTCGCCGTTGGGAATGCCGCAGAGCAATTTCTCCGTGGCCGAATCGCAGAAGGCGGCGGATTTTGCGCTGCCTTATCGCGAAGAAAAAGAGCAAATCAAGCTCATGCCCTTCCGCAATATCTCCGCCGTCGGGCCGGCCGGCTCGATAAATTCCACCGTCAGCGATATGTCGAAGTGGGTCATGCTCAATCTCAACAAAGGCAAAGCCGGCGAGACGCAAGTGATTTCCGAGGCGATGTTGACGCAGATGCACACGCCGCACATGGCGATTGCGGAGCCGATTCGGTTTCTCGAAACTTCGCACGCGAGTTACGGTCTCGGTTGGGTGATCACGCAATATCGCGGCCACAAGCGCGCCGCGCACGGCGGCAACATCGACGGTTTCTCCGCGCTCGTTTCTTTGCTGCCGCAGGATAATATCGGCATGGTGGTGCTGACGAATCGCAACGGCAATCCCCTGCCGAACATCGCCAGCCTTTATGCGACTGACCTTTTGTTGCAAATGACGCCGGTCGATTGGAATGCCCGAGTTAAAGCTGATGTGGCAAAAGCTAAAGAAGCGGAGAAACAGAAAATGACCGACGAGTCCACGGCGCGCAAGCTTGGCACCAAGCCGTCGCACACTGTGGCCGAATATGTCGGCGAGTACGAGCATCCTGGTTACGGCATTGTCGCGGTAAAATTTGACGGCAAGAATCTCAAGGCGCGTTTCAACAGCTTTAATATGCCGCTCGAACACTGGCACTACGATGTTTTCCGCGGCTCGGTTGAGGAAGATCCCGACGAGAAATTCACGCTCACTTTTTACACGAATGATAAAGGCGACCTCGACCGCCTCGAAGTTCCGCTGGAGCCGGCGGTCAAAGCGATTGTCTTCACGCGCAAGCCTGCCGCAGAAATGTCCGATCCCAAATTTCTCGCGCAGTTTGCCGGCGAGTACGATTTGGCGGGACAAACGGTGAAAGTGGCAATAAAAGGAGCGAACGTATTGACGGTTACCGTGCCTGGTCAGCCGACGTATGAGCTTATGCCATACAAAGAAACCGAGTTCAAACTCAAGGGATTGACGGGCTATTCGTTGAAATTTGCGATGGGAAAAAATCAAAGCGTGATGACAGCGACTTTTATACAACCGAATGGAAATTTTACGGCGACGAGGAAAAAGTAGTCAACTGGGCGAAGTCGGACTTGCGCACGAAAAGTGCTGAATTTCTGGAAGTCTTTGCGCGCAAGTCCGACTTCACGGCAGATTAAAAACAAAAATCATCTGCCCATCGGGGGATTTCAAAACGGAGTTGGTCGGGTCGAGATCGACGAGAAATTGAAAGCCTTCCTTCTTCAATGCCGCAATGCGATCCTTCGAGTCTTTGGAGAAAAAGGAAAGAGCGGTCTCTTTAAATTCGGTAGTTTGGTGAATTCCTAAAACCGTCACGCCATCCGAATAGATGCCCCAGGGATACGGCGCGTCGCTCTCAAACATTTTTTGAAAGCCCAGCTTTTGCCAGAAGGCGGCGGAGGCGGCGCGATTTTGGGTGGGAATGGAAAACTCGCCGAACATGCCGCATTTTGAATAATGTTTCTCCTTGCCTTTGGGGCCTTCCGGCGTCATCATCTCGAAGCCCATGCCATCGCGTTGCTCCGGCGCTTGCGTTTTCAAAACGACGCGCTGACCGTTCATGTCGGCAAATTCAACTTCAGCGGCTTTGCCGTTTTCTTTTTTCAAAATTTTGACGTCGATGCCACCGGCTTTAAGCGCATCGAGGCAGGCCTCAACTCGAGAGTCAAAATACGTCATAGTCGGCGATTTAAATTCTGCTTGATGCAACGCCAACACAACGTTGCCGTCGGTCACTGCTGCGGTTGGGTAATCGGCTGAGGCGGCTTTCGTAGTTTTGAAGTCGAGGCTTTCGTAAAATTTTTGGGCGGCTTTAATGTCCTTGACCGACAGGCTAAATTCAGCGAAATCTCCGAGTTTCATCCCGTTCTTTGAGTTATCGGAATTTTGAGCGACTGTTGACGCTTGGGCGAACAGAAGCGAGCAGCCAAGCACACTCACGAACAATGTAACGAACCTGCGAATGAATTTGCCCGCGCACATGATTTCCTCATGAATAATGTCATGTCGTAACACCGTCGGCAGCTTCAAATTTGAATTTGTCGTCGTAAGGCTCCCACAGCTCGACCTTGTTGCCTTTCGAATCATAAATCCAGCCGAATTTGCCGTAGTATTGATAAATTCAAGGCCGAGGTGATTGGCATACCAGTCCTTCCATTTTTCGGGATCCTTCGCCTTGAAAAAAGCGCCGCCGATTCCTGTGACTCTGTTCATGAAGCTCATCTCCGTTTGTTGATTTGTCTGAGTTGGAAACCTTGCGCTATCAAAACAATACTCATGCGTGCACGCGCGCCGGCGGCGCTTCGGCAAGGCTTTTCAACGTTTTGAAAAAACTCTTCAATTGCATCAGACTGAACATTTTGAACAGCGGCATCATCATTTTCATGAAAAAGCCTTGAGGTTCCACGGTACAAATATAATCCAGCCGCGTGCGTCCTTTCAAATCGTTAAGCTTGTAGTCGACGAAAACTTCCATGTCTTTGAAAGAGCCGCCCCACATTTTGATCCCCATGAACTTGGGAGGCTCATACTTCACCACTTCGATATTGTATTCGGCAATCTTTCCGCCTTCTTTGATTTTCATGACCGATCTGGAGCCGACTCGCGTCGGGCCGGGATCCGTCGGCTCATTGGAGATGACGCCTTTCATCCAGAGCTTCTGTTTCTCAGGCTCTTCGAGATAAGGCCACAACTGCTCGGGAGAGCAGTTGATTTCGACGCTGTGTTCGATGCGCATTGTCAAACTCCTTTCCTTTTTCCGTTATTACGCCAGTTTGGTTCCAAGCCTTCCGCCGAGGTATGCCGCCGGCAAAAACACCAGAACGCTAAGCACCGCGAACCACAATGGCTGTGGAATCGTCACCAAATTAATAATGCCTAAAAGCAAAAGCACGCTGCCGACAATCAGTGACAAGCGTATCTGCGAATCGCGGGCAATTTTTGCGGCAAGCCAGCCGCCGGCCAAGCTGCCCAACACATACGCCAACAGAACGAAAAGCAGCGCGCCGGTTGGAAGAGTCGCGACATAAGCCTTCATCGCTTCTTTGTCGGCCATATCCAAACCGGCTGGAGGGGGATAAATCAAGCTGCTGATCCATTCGACCACGAAAACAACAATACCCCCGAGAATAACGCCGCCGACCACCGCAAGAATTTTGCGACCCATGGCTTTCTCCTTTCCAAGTTTTTTGTTTTAGTGAGTTGATCTTATAAGGGCACAACGACGGTCACATTCGCGCCGCGCTGCTTGTTGGCGCTGCCGATTTTGCAGCCGTACATGCCCACGCCTTGCAGCCCATAAAACGCCGCGCTGCAATTTTGCTTGTCGCCGGAATCCACCACCCATACCCAATAGAATTTACCAAGCTCTTTGGATTTGGCGTCGATTCCTTTCGTCGCCACGCCCTCGCGCCAGAAACGCTGCGCGATCAACAGCTCCGGCGAAGTAAAGCCGCTCCAACCCTCGCTCTTGAACAGCTTGGCGATTTGATCGCCCTTTTTTCCCACCGTTTGTTTTGGGAGGTTTTGCAAATTATAAAAGAGCAGATACGGCCCTTTTTCCCGCAAGTCAAGTCCGTTGCGCGCTTGATAAACGCGGCCCGACGGCTCTTTGGCCCAATCATCCGAGACATAAACTTTCGCAAACTTCGGGTTGGCGGGAATGCCGGCCACCGGCTGCATGGCCGTTTCTGCAATCACCGTGGCAATCGCCGCCATTTGCGTTTTGAAATCCGGAAAGGCCATCACTTGTTCCAAGCCAAACTCTTCAGCGCGCGCGAGCAAAAGCTCCGCTTCTTTGCTCAATTTTATCGAGCTTGGCAAAGTTTTGGCCCAGGCTTCAAGCCGGTGAGACTTATAAAAGTCTCTGCTCGTTTTGAGAATGTTTTGAAGATCCATTTTGTCTGAGGATAAAAGTTTTCAGGCAATCCAATCGCCACGGTGTAAAAACTGAGGCGCTTCAAATAGCTAGTTTCCCCAACGGATAAATGAACCCAACTGTAAAGCTGTTTCCGTTGGGTTCATCTATCCGTTGGGAATAAAAAGGCTTTCAGGCTTTTTCCCGAATTCTATGGTGAACTATTGCCGATAATCAATTCACTATAACCCCTACTTCACTTTCTGCCAGCTTCTTGAACTGATTGATATCTTTCTCAGTCCGTTTCTTGATCATGCCTTTCATCAGCGGCGAGAGCAGCTTCCAAAAACCGGAGAAGATGAACTCGCATTCGATAATCCATTTGGTGCGATTCTCGTCCAATTTGACAAATCTGTTTTTGATTGCATTGAGCGCCATCGGATTCTGATAAGTTCCAGAAAATTCCTCTGGCTCGTTGCGGCTGGTGATCGTCTCGATGAGCACGATTTCTCTGCCGTTCTCTTCATACGAGAGCTTGGAAACTGCGCCGACTTGCCCTGGCGTGCCGCTTTGCGGCTCGAACTTTTTCAGCGTCGGCTGCCACTTTTTCATGTTGTCGGGGTTGTCAAAAACTCGCCAAACCTCTTCCCGACTGCGGTTGATGACCAGCTCTAATGCAAATTTCATTTTTTCTCCGTTCCTCTTATTTTAAAACAATTCTCCGCTATCCAGCGTAATCCCTCAGCTACAGATATTGTAGCGCAGACATCTTGTCTGCAGTCAGGATGACTGCGCTACGTTTTCCACTATGCCTGAGATATTACCAAACAGCGGTTGTTCACTTGTTGCGTTTGTAGTCGGCTTGCACAGCCAATTCCTCGGCGCCTTCGGGCGAGCAATTGTACATCACGATCTGCAAACCTCTGCCGGAGTTTGGCGTGATGACGATGCGCCAACCCCAGTCCGGCCCTGGCGGGGCTTCATACGAGCCGCGCAGAACGATAGCGCCTCGCTCATCGATCTCGCCCTGACACGACATGGTCTTGCTGCTCATGTGCCAGGAGTCAACCCACGCCGCAGTCGCAATCTCTTGCTTATCATCGTAGCCAAGCAAAATCAGGCCTTCTTGAGAAACCTCCTCGTGACTCCACGTGTATGTGAACGATAGAAATTTACCCTTCGCAACCGGCGAAACCGACAAGTGCGAGGAAGAATGATAATCTGATGGCGTGAGCCAACTGAGCCGCAGAAGATTGGTGCCGGTCCAATCTCCGATTAAGTTGTCTTGAATTTCAGTCAGTTTCATTATTTGATCTCCGTACTTTTTAGGCCATTCTCTCTATTTTCGTTTATCTGCAATAAACCAGCCGAATTGCTCCCAAAACTGATTGGTCGCAACGACCACGAAGCCGCACGCTTCAAGGGCATTAACGAACCGATCATGGTCGAAACGATCATCTTCGGGATGCTTGAACAGGCGCCGCCAGACAGGATGGATAAGGACTTTCTCAAGCACTTCCTCCGCATAAAACCGGCCTTCCGGCCTGAGCACGCGATACACTTCCTTGAGACCGTCTCGCCAATTTGAAACGTGATGAATGACGCCGAAATCGAACACCGCATCATAGCTATTTTCCGCAGACGCGATTTTCGTCACATCTCCAGTCCACAGGCGGACATCCTCGCCACGCGCTACCAGCCTCCGGCGCGCCGACTCTACCATGTGCGGATCAAAGTCAAACGCGTCAACGCGCCGAGCGCCGAAAATATCGAGGATAATTTCCACCCCGACACCTCGTCCACACCCGACCTCCAACGCCGCCCCTCCGGACATCCGGCCTCCCATCGCCAGCAGTTGCTTCGCCTCGACGTGGCGCTGAAGAGCTGCCCGCACCGGATTATTCATCATGGCTTTTTCGATACGATTCAACAGCATCGCTACACCTTCGGATGTTTTTATCAGTTGGTCTTCATTCATCCGTTGGGGCAAATCTTTTTTTTCGTAAGGATTTTGCCAACACAAGAAAATGTCATTCTGGAAGAATCTTTTTTCAAACTAGCATAGTGCTTGATCGTGACAAGATGCTTACAGCATGACATTGTGAGTAAGCCGTCAATCCGAGGCATTAGTTAAATTAGTTTTTCCTTCTTGAATTTATCAAAGCCTTTTTTCGTCAACTGCACGAGCTCGCTGAAAATTTGTTCATCGACCGTGGCGAAGTTAAAACACGATTTGCCCTGCATCCGCTTTTTCAGGCCGGGAGAAATACCCTTCAACAGTTCCGAAAACACATACACCGGCATCAGATAGTAGCTCACGTAGTTCTTCTTGATTTGCACGGAGCCAAAAAATACTACCCTTTTGTATTTCTCGGAAAAACCGGCGTCGAGATAATAAGCGTCCGCTGTGTTCCCTTTGACCGTTAAGTGTGGCTCGTGCTTCTTTAAGATGCTTTTGAGCTTCTTGAAGACGGTTTGGAAATCATCTTGATTGGGCATATTCATCTCTTACGGCTTCTTGCGCGTGTAAGTCACCTCGACCACTTTGGTATTCGGCTCGCCAATCGCCAAGTCGTGAACTTCAAAGACGAACTTGTCGGGGCTGATGAGGCGCGTGACGTACTTCACGTTTTTGTCGTGCTCGCCGGTCATTGGCTCGTCCATCTTGCCATACGTCGTCAAGACTTTGCCGGATTGATCGAAGCCGCCTTCGCTGTTGTACATCGCCGTGCTCATGTTGTCGATCCAGAAGCTGACGAATTTTTTGTTGAAATTATCATAACCGGTAAATCCCACGCCGGTGAAAGGTTGGCCCATCATTTCACCTTTGGTGTCTTGCTGAATATAGCGGCCGCCAAAAACCCATTTGAATTCCGCCGTGCCTTTCGTTACGGTCGGCGGCTTGCCAGGCTCCATCCACATGCTGGTTGCGGTTTCCCACGAGCCGACGAACATATCCAAGCGTTTGTGATTTTCGCTGGGGGCAATGGCCTCCATCCATTTTTTCATCATCTCTTCCATGTTCGGCATGGCCGGCGCCTTCGTGTCGGTTCCGGCTTTTTTCTCCTGCGATTGAGCGCTGGTAATCGTCGCCGACAGACAGATCAAAACGATTCTGCAAAACAGTTGTCGGATGTTCATGCTATCCTCCTTTTGCGGTTCCTGGTGATAAGAACTATCGAGACAATTAAAGAAAAAATAAATCCCAATATCATGGTTTCTGCAAAATAAAGGAGCATTTGTATTTCCACAGGCTTCCAAATATGTGCTTGCTTCATCACCTCGGCAATTTGCTCGGCCGAGGCATTCGCGGCTTTGAGCTTGTTAATCGTAAATTCGCTGAAATCCTGGACGAACTGAGGATTGATGAAGTCGATGTAGAGCCATTCCGAAATGCAAATTATTATGCCGGCAATCGCCGAGATGCCAAGACCCTTGCCAAGAGCATTCCAGAAAGTAATATCCGTTCCAGGCGGCTCGTATCGCAAATCATTCGTGCCAACATAAATTCCCGCCGCGAGGAGAAAATACCGCAGATAGCCAGTATACTGGCCGATGCTGAGATATTTGCCGTGCAATCCCAGCGCGAGCTCCAACATGATATAAATGAAAACCACCACGCCGACGAGGAGGCCGTATTTGAGAATGATTTTCATGCGCGCGTTTTTATTGCTGAAACGGGTTCGTTGAATGCTATACTCTTGAAAAATGAATTTAAACCGTCATTGCGAGCGCTTTTCAGCGAAGCAATCTTTTTGCATAAATCCGAACGGATTGCTTCAGCGAAAAGCGCCTCGAAATGACTTCTCCAATCAACCCTAAACAAGTATATTCCAGGAAATCGTTCAGCCAAGATTGTTTGCAGACTGGCAGTCTGCGTTACGAATTACTCGTCAATCTTCAAATAAATCTCAAACACCACCTTCCCATCCTCCATCGTCACAACTTGATGGCCGCCGGTGGAGCCAGCTTTGATTTTTTTCACGCCCATATAATTGAACAACGCCATGTAGCCGGCGGGGATGACTTCTTCCGGCTTGCCCACAACTTTTGTGTACAGGTACGCCTCGCCCTTCTTCATTTTGTAAACAAAATATGGCGGCTTCATCTCGACTTCGCGATCCACCACCACGCCTTGAATACTGCGATGCGTTTCGGGATTAGGCTGATTCGGATCGTCGAAATAAACGCCCAAAACATGTTGGGGCCGATAGGCAATCTTTTGCTCGTTGCAATAGTTTTTCATCTCGGTGACATACTTCGGCGCGTCGGCATACGGCCCGCGAAATTCTTTGCAAATCGCCACGAGGTCTTTTTGAAGGCGCACTTGCTGCACTTCCGGCAAATCACCCATGCTGATCATTCTCCTTTCCTCTTTGGCGTTGATTTTGGCGGCGACCCATTCGAGAAACAACTCGTTGACTTTCTCGCCGCTGGCGCGGTGCATCACGAACAGATCGTGCGAAAACATGCTCGCATATTCCTGCGGCTTGTCCGTCTTCAGCCAGTCGACGAAATTGTTGAAGATTTCCATGCGCCGTTTCTTGAGATTCGGCATTTCCCGCCACAGCGCCGTTGCGATCAAGCCGCCGCGAAAGACGAATTGGCCTTCGCCCTCGACCTCGTAAAGTCCGATCACCTCGAACAAGCCGCTGCGCAACGCGCCGTGAAATTTGAGCGTATCGCCTTTGACCACGACTTCGGAGTAATTGAACTTGGGATTTTGCGACAGATTGAACCGATAATAATTCTCGATGGCGCTTCTATCCAAAGTCGAGTAAGGCTTTCCATCCGGCCCGATTTCCTGATAGACGGCATCGTCCGCGTACATCGCCATCAGCGCTTTCACATCCTGCCGCTCATAAGCAATTTTCATGCGCTCAAGAATAGCTTCCGGATGCTGTGAAACGACGGGATTGGTCAACGCCGTCATTCCCAAACCGGCAACCAGCAACGCGCCGATTGGCGACCAGCGTTTGGCAACAAGGCGCGTATCGCCGATCTTGCTGATCCGCCTTTTCATATAATCCTTGTCTTCCAAGATGCCGGCGGCGCCAGGCAGCGGACTGATCTTCGTCGTCAGCTCCAACACTTTGATGATCGTCCGGCCATAATCGTAGCGCTGATTTTTTCGCGGCGTCGAGAGCGCGAGGCTGTCGCAGGCAATCTCGAGATCGGACCGCATGCGATTGAACGCGAACCATAAAACCGGATTGAACCAGTGCAGAATTTGCAAAAATGTGACGAGCCAACTGCAAAAAATGTCCAGCCGCTTGACGTGCGCCAGTTCGTGCAAAAACACGTGCCGCAATTCCGCCGGCGTCAGCGCCTGCAAAATGCGCTCCGGCAGCAACAGCCGCGGGCGAATGAATCCGAGCAGCGCCGGACTTTGAACTTTTTCGGTCACCACGACGCTGACCGGCACGTGGACGCGCAGCTCGCTTTTGCAATTTTCCAGAAGATTCAAGACTTCGCCGTCGATCAATGGGCGCAACTTTCGCGCATGCGATAAAACGCCGATATTCACATACGCAGTTCTGCCCAGCAGCATGAAAGCAACGATCAGCCATGTCGCCGTTAACAGAAGAGACAAGTTTATTGTTGCGGATTGATCTGATGCTACTGAATCTGCCGAGACGGATTGCTTTTCATCGCCCAAGCCGGAGATGCCCATGCCGATACCTTGACGGGAATCTTCGGCGGCGACTCGCTGATCATTTAAAATCAATTTTTCTATGCTGACGAAATTGAAGAGACTGAGCTGACTGGAGGGTGAAACCGGCAGCAACAATTTGACGAGCAAAATCAGCCACAGGCCGAAGCTCCACGCCGGCGGCAAAAACCTTCGAAATAATCTCTGCAACACGAGAATGAGCGCCGCCAAAATCGAGGCCTGCCAGGAGGTCTGCAGCAGCCAGGAGAAGAACGGCTCGAAATTTTTAAGAATGATCGGCATTCGCGCGCCTGCCTTCTTTTTCTCTGAGAATGGCTTTGAGCTGCTGAATTTCTTCCGGCGACATCTTCGTGGCTTTGACGAAATGGGCCAGCATCGGCATGGTCACGCCGTCAAAGACACGATCGAGGAACGACTGGCTCTCGTGGCTGATGACGTCTTCTTTTTTGATTTTGGCGACGTAAAAATAACGGTTGGCTTCGGCGCGATAGGCCAGCGCGCCTTTTTTCACCAGACGCGCCAACAGCGTTTTGATGGTGCGATGGTTCCAATCTTTTTGGGAGGAAAGCAGCTCGACGATTTGGCCGGCGGTCAAAGGAGGCTGATCCCACAGGACCTTCATCACCTCCCACTCCGCCGCGGAGATTTTGGGGAGTTTTTTCATCGGCATATTGACTACAAGTGTAGTCCGAATATATTACAATTGTAGTCAAAAGTCAAGAGGTTTTTTAAAATTTGGCAACAATTTTACGTCGCTAGCTCGAAAGAGCAACGTTCGATTTGGCCCCAACCAAAGACAGCTTGATTTTGATGCGCATAGATTTAAATGAAAATGATCAATCCTGTTCTCCAACTGGCTTACATTTTCCAAATTGGATGAACCCAAAAATTACAATGATGGCGCAGGGAAGGCCAAAGCGGCGAGTTTTTCAACTGCTCATAAAGCCCCTGATCAATACGCGCTAACTCCTCCGGACAATAATGGATGCGAATCGGCTTTCCCGCCTCATCCATGCTATTTGGGAAATCATCACACAGTTTCAGGAGATCGTGTTCACGAGCATAAATTTTCTTTTCCATTATGACCTCAAAACAAGCCAACCAATTGCAGTGGGAAGGTCTCCTTATTTTCCCAGAACATCTTTATGCGTGCCAACCGTCAAGAGAACGTAAGTATCACCTTCGATGAGGAAGAGAAACCGATAATTCATAGTGATACTACCTTCGTAGATATCCTGCTTTTCCCCCTCGATCTTTTTGGCCCTTAACGAGGGATGCCGAATATCTTGAAGCAAGAATCCCAGCTTTTTGTCCGTTTGCTTTTGAATGTGCTGGGGTAATCGTCGATACTCTTTCGCAAATCGTTTCGTCCACTGCAGCTTCATGTTCTGCCCTTAAGTGCCTTGAGCGCTTCTTCAAGGTTGTCATAAGCTTTGCTCACCTTTCCCTCTTCGACATCTTTGAACGCTGCTTTGACCTTTTTCTGCCATCGTGCTGTCCAGTACCATGATTGATCATTCTTCCCTCTCGGTTCCAAAACGATACGGCCATTGTCGCTTTTGACATTAAGTACGTCGCCACTCTTCAGACCCAATTTCTTTCTGATCGCAACAGGAAGCACAACGCGGCCATTCTCACGTACCACTGTAACTGGCATATTGGTTACTCCTTTAAATTTGATTCGATCAAAACTCCAACTGGTACACCTATGGGTCCTACTACAAAGACGAAGGAAAGAAGTCTCAATTCCACTTGGGTCCGATTAAAGATTCAGACAATTTTTAATTAAAGGCTGATCGGCGCAAAAGGCGTTTACCATGCCAAACCAAAACGATTTGAACTTTTTTAAGTCGTGGCCTGATTCGATAAATAATGCGGTAATTCCCGTGCAGGAGCTCACGAATGTTGGGGTTTCCCTCCTCCGGAACGACACGACCAAGCTGTGGAGCATTTTTTAGTAAATCGGCATGCACGAAAACTTCATCACGAAACTTCTCGGCTGCCATCGGCTTATCCTGGGCGATATATTTAACGATCCGGCCCAAAGAATTAAGTCCATCCTTTGTCCACTCAATCGTGTACTCGTTCACCTTGTCGTTTTCTTGAGCCAGCGCTTTGACTCCTTGATGGCTTGTTCATGTGAAATCACTTCACCACGATCAGCTTGTGAAAGAGAAGCGCGCAGCGCTTTGCGGAATTCAGTCAGTTCTAATAGCCGTTCGTATTCACCAATGTCCATCAAAACTCCTGCGGCTTTGCCCTTGCTGATCAAAAAAAACCGGCCGGCGCTTCTTCTGAACGTTTTTCAGAAGTTTGACCGTTTGGTTGCCTAATTGGTTGATTGAGCAAATATCTTCAGATGGAAGCATGTTTTGCATGATCTTTCTCGTTGTTAATTCGGGGGTTCAATTTCTTATGATGACAAACTTCTACCGGACGTTCTCTCATCATCCTTTTAAATATAGCATAAAATTTAAATGATGCAACTGGTGTTTTTGAAGGCCTCACTAAAAGAGGCTTTCAACCGCCACCGCGCGCTCGAATGAAATTTTAAACCAGACGGTATATTTTTCCAGAGAATATTCGAGTTCGTGCTTGATGGTTTGAACGTTCAACCAGCGATAATCGGCCACTTCATCGATATTAGGGCAAACCTTGCCATCGTAATTGCCGATGAAAACGTGGTCAAACTCGTGCTCGATCAAACCGCCGTCAAACTCGGCTTTATATATAAAATGAAACGCTTTTTTCAACTCGCAAACAAAACCCATTTCTTCTTGCAACCGGCGCGCTGCCGCTTGTTCGATCGCTTCGCCAGGTCGAGGGTGGCTGCAGCAGGCGTTCGTCCACAAGCCGCCCGAGTGATACTTTTGCGGCGCGCGTTTCTGGAGGAGCATCTCGCCCTTTTCGTTGAACACGAAAATTGAGAAAGCGCGGTGCAGCTTGCCCTCGCGATGCGCTTTCATTTTCTCTTCAATGCCGATTTGCCGATCATGCGGATCGACGAGGATGACCATTTCGTTCATATAATCTGGGTTGGGCGAAGTCCGACTTGGGCAGCAGGATTTGACAAAATTTAGAAAACCGTCTTGCCCAAGTCGGACTTCATATTACTCGCAACTTTCCACCCACGCCTTGTACGCCGGCAAATTGATTTTGCGCCGCGTGTTATCCGAAGTCATATATCGCACCAATCCGAAAACTTGGCGCTGCGGCCCCCAGGCGCGGTCGTGCTTGCCAAAACACCAGAGAATGCCGGTGTAGGTATTGGCGTTGCGACCATCGAGCGCATAACGATGGTGCAAGCGAATCATCGTGCTCAGCGCCTCTTGTGGGGTCTTGCTCCATTCAATAATCTTCTTGCCCCACAACATCCGCACGTAATTGTGAATTTTCCCCGTCGCCAACAGTTCGCGCTGCGCGAGATTCCACACTTCGTCGTGGGTCTCGGCGGCTTCGAGCTGCTCCGACGAATAAACATAAGGTCGTTTGTCTTTGGCGTGCATGAAAAGCGTTTGCCGCGCCCACGCCGGCAGCGCTTCGATGGTCGCATGCTTCGGATTGAAGTGGCAGAAATTGTAGGAAAGCTCGCGGCGCACGATCAACTCTTCGAGAAAAGCATCGATACAATCTGCCGGCGCCTCCGCGTGCAAAACTGCCAGTGCCACTTCCATCGCGCTGATATAGCCAAAAGGCAAATACGGCGATAGCTCGCTCGTCCAATGCTCGCCGGTGACGTTGCGGCCTTCGTTGTAGTTCCGCAAGCGTTCTGAGACAAATGTATTGAGCCGTTTCAATGCTTCGTTTCGTCCGCCGTGGTAAAGTCGCGAGGGTTTGACGGAATGGTCAATGTTCGTTTCGCGCAACAGCGCCCCCGCTTCCGCATTTTCAAGCGCAGTTTCTTCGCGAAGATTGAGCTTGAGATTCGCGCTTTTGATCTTCGGATTGATCTCATCAATGGGCCACAAATACGCCGGCAGCAATCGATGAATTTTCGGGCGAATGGTGCGCGCGGCGTATTCTTCTTTTTTCAGCTCGCGAATGGGCACGACGCCATTGGCATCGACGGCATAAACGGGGCAATCCACCTGCTTGACGATGGCGCGATTATGTCCAGGCACGACGAAAGTTGGAAAATCATCCGTGACGAGCAACGCCGCCTCTTGCGCCAGTTGCGCGACCGCCCGCCGGTTGCCCTTCTGCGGATCGGGCATGAGGTAGAAGCAATAACGAATACCCCGCTTCGCAAAATCTTTGCAGTTGTTGATGGCGCCTTCAATGATGAATTGATGAATGCGGTCATTCGCCTGATCGTAATCCGGACGCAATCCTTCGTAAACGACAAGCGGCAACCCCAGTGTGTTGGCCTGCTCAATGGCAAAATTGAGCGAATGATTCTGATAGGCTCGTCGGTGAATTTGCATCCAATAGAGCACGTAACGAGCATTTACGCGCGGCGTATCATGGCGCAGCAGCACGATGCGCTTTTGCATCAGATCGAAATCCTTTTCACGATCCGCAGGTGCAATAAGCGCTTTGCGCTTGCGCAGCATGGAAAGATTGAGCTTGGTGGATTTATAATTGTCTTTCACAGGAAAAAGCAACGTATAGTTCAAGGCAGGAAAAGCTAAGAAGGCATATCTTCCAACCGCTTCACCCAGTAATCAGGCTTACGATGAAGATGCATTAAGGCAAGAATGAATATCCGTCTCTCATCAGCATGATAGATTATCCCGTAAGGAAATCGTCGAAGTAAGTGACGTCGCACATCGCCTCTAATCTTTTTCCATCCTAATGGATTGGCATAGATTAGCCAGGTTGCATGTTCCACAGCATCAAGAAATATTTCACCCAAGCCTCGCCGACTAGCGTCATAATAATTTGCTGCGTCTAGGAGCTCTCGTCGGGCTTCAGGATGAAAAATCACGATTTGCATCGCATCTCTTCTCGAATTTGTCTGAAGACCTCATCCGCAGGAATACCTGTGATTTTCCCTGTTTTTAACTCTTGATACCGTTTTTCCGCTTCAAGTATCCAAGCTTCGTCAATCTCAGAAAGCTCAGCGTTGTCCAAACTTTGCAAAAGCCGCTCTACCAAAGTAACTTTGGCATCAGATGGCAACAATAAAGCCTCTTGCGTCAATTGTTCTAAGTCGAAGGTCATGGATCACCTCGTTAAGTTCTTACTTTGCAAGTTTTGTTTTCTCAAGATATGAAAAGGATTTATCAAACACAATCTAAAAATAAAACGCTCAAGTCAGCAGAAGCGTTCGTGTGCATCGATGACGATAACGAAAATAACAGTACAAAAGCAATTTTGCGACCGGCGCCACAAGCGAATTCCACAAACTCCCGCCTTTAAGACGAAACGCCACCTGGTCAATCATCTCGGTTTTATCGCCGTGCGCTTTGAAGATATGCTCGTGCCGCCATTCCGCGAACGGACCCGCCACTTGCACATCGACAAAATGCGAGTTCGGCACGAAGGCTTCGATTTTCGCATGCCACCGCAAACGCGGGGGGTACTTCGCCACAAAGACGATCTCCGAACCGGCGCGCAGCGGCAAATCGACACGCTCGAAATTTACCCGCGCGAAAGGCGGACTGATTTTGTTGATGGTGTTGACATCGGCATACAGCGCCCAGACTTTTTCCAATGGTGCTGGGATAAATGAAGAATGTGTGAAAAAAAAAGCGCGCGAAGTCGGACTTGGGCAGTAAGATTTTACAAAATTTGAAACATCGCCGTGCCCAAGTCCGACTTCAACTGTTTGTGTTTGTTCAGACATGATTCAGCAACATTAGCTCTTTAATAATGGCCCCAACGATTAATTAAGCCCAACGGATGTTTTATCCGTTGGGCTTAATTTATCTGTTGGCGAATTTTAATCTGCTGTATATAAAATTTCTCGTCGCATTGCCGGTAGTTTCCACCACGGCACACGCGGGAACTCGTGATGCTCCCAATGATAACCGAAATGATAGCAAGTGAGAAATGACCAGATCACCGAGAACTCATTGCTCTTGGCGCGGTGCGGATCGTCGTAGCCGCCGGCCGGCTCGCGATGCGGCAAGTAGGTGCCGAAATAAAACAACTGCAGCGTGCTGAGCAGCGCCGGCGCGACCCAAAACAGCACGAGATTCAATTGAGAAATTTTAAAAAGGTGCAGCATGATATTGAACGCCATGGCCATGCCGGCAATTTGCCGCCAGGTGACGTAGGTTTTCATGAAATGAAAATACCACGCCCAGAAACCGCGCTGCTCGCCGTCGTGAAAATCAGGATCGTCTTCGCTGCCAGGATGCTCGTGGTGTTTGTGATGCTCGATACGGAGCCGTTTAAAAGAAAAGAGCGCATACAAAATCACGCAGAGCGTTCCAATGAAATTGTTCAATCTTTTGCGCTTCGGCGCGACAAGCCCGTGCATGCCATCGTGCGCAGTGATGAACAAGCCGGTATAAAGGAAAGTTTGCAGCAACATCGCTGAAACGATTCCAACGAGCGGCATCTTCGCGAAATTGGTAGATAGCAAGAGAATCAAACTGGCTGTCCAAAACAAGATGATGGTCAGGCCAATCACGATTCCTTTTTTAAATGCTATTGATAGATTTTGCATCTTGAACGTTTGTTGTTTTGAAAATTCAATTCATCACAGCATGCCATTCTGGAAGAATCCTTTTAAAGTTTTGGATAAATCTTTAGAACAAAAAAGATTCCTACGGAATGACAGTTATGGTATACGCCAGAATTTTATTTCGACTGCTTCTCTTGAATATAAGCCATTATCTCGTCCTCCAACACCGTCAGCGGAATCGCGCCGTTCCTCAACACCACATCGTGAAACTCCCGCACATCAAATTTCTCGCCGAGCGACTCTTCGGCTTTGCGGCGCAATTCGCGAATCTTCAGCTCGCCGATTTTGTATGCCAACGCCTGGCCTGGCCACGAGATGTAACGATCGGTTTCGGTTCGAACTTCGTGCAGCGACAACGCCGTGTTGGATGCCAAGAAATCCATCGCCTGCTCGCGTGACCAACCTTTGGCGTGAATGCCGGTATCAACCACCAAACGGCACGCACGCCACATTTCATAAGTCAGCCGGCCAAAATTGCTGTAAGGATTCGTGTAGAATCCGGCTTCGAGACCGAGCCGCTCGGAATAAAGTCCCCAGCCTTCGCCGAAGGCCGAGAGATATAAAAAGCGGCGGAAATTCGGCAAGCCTTCCAATTCGCGCGCCAGCGCGGTTTGCAAATGATGCCCTGGCACCGCTTCGTGCAGCGTCAACGATTCGAGAACGTAGAGCGGACGATTCTCCAAAGCGTAGGTGTTGACCCAATAATAGCCAGGCTCAGTGCTGCCAAGCGCCGGTCCGACATATCTGCCGGCTGTATACTTTGGCGCGATATGCGCCGGAACAGCCTCGACACTGTATGGCAAACGCGGCAAGATCTTGAAGAGCGCAGGCAATTTTCCATCCATGCGTTTGGCGATGTAACACGCTTCTTTCAAAAGTTCTTCCGGCGTCTTGGCATAAAATTGCGGATCGGTGCGCAGAAATTTCAGGAACGCCGCAAAATCTCCGGTGAAGCCAAGCTGCTCGATGATCTCCATCATCTCGCTGCGAATGCGCTGCACCTCGTCAAGCCCGAGTTGATGGACTTCGTCAACACCCATATCAAGCGTGGTGAAATGGCGAATGCGTTGCGCGTAATAATCGCGGCCATTGGGCAGCTCCGAAGCGCCGATGCTCGTGCGCGCTTTGGGAACGTATTCCCTCGTCATGAAATCCAGCAAAGTTTGGTAGCCTGGAATGATCGCTTCGCGAATGGCCGCTTCGCCGGATTGTTTGAACCGATCTTGCTCGCTCGCCGGCACGCTCGAGGGAAATTTCGCGAACGACGCATAAAATACGCTCTTGGCTGGATCGTCCACGAGATGCGTGGCCATCGTCACTTCGTAGCCTTGCAAAACCACTTGCGGCATGGTCATGCCGATTTTGAGCCCTTCCTTCAGGAGATCGATGTGCTGCGCGACGTACTCCGGAAACGCTTGCAACCGCTTAATGTAGTTTTCATAATCCTTCGCCGTGGCGAAGGGCATTTGATTCGGCAATCTGGCAAAACCGATGTGAAAACCGGCATCGACGGTGAAGGGGATCAAATATGCTTTGTATTCAAAATCATCGAGGTTGTCCTGCAACTGCATTTTAAAAATATCGAAGTTGATTTGATCGTCATGACTCAATTGCACGCGCTCGATCTTTTCAAGCTTTCCGAGCAGCTCGCGATAAAATTGCGCGCGACGCGTCTCGTCCGCTATCGTCACTTGGGGCAAACGATCGTCATATTGATGATAATCGGCGGAAGTGGCAAAGAGTGGATCTTCGGCCAATCGAAATTTCCACTCTTCGTCAAAGAGCGCGTACAGTTGCTCATGGGGATTCGGCACGCTGCAACTGTAGAGCAGCAAGCTCACGCCGAGCCAAAATAAAAATCGCAGACTTTGCATAAAACTCCCTCCTCAGGGTTAAGCCAATTTCACCAACATGAAATAGCCAAGTTGCGCAACATACGCATGCACCGCGAGCGGCAACGATTTCTCCATCAACAATCCCAAACGCAAGCCAATGTACGAAAGAATGAATCCGAAAACAAACCAGGCGAGATAATTGCGCCAGGGCACGATGCCGTCTTGCCAGGTCCAATAGCCGAGTTTCATGGCCGCCGGTTCCATGAACATGTCGAAGATCGCCATCAGCAAGGCAATGCAGGCCGCCATCAAAAATGGCCGGCGTGAAAAACGCTCGGGCAGCAAACGTTGCGAGATGACTGCGGCGCTGATGATCATGCCGAGCCAGGCGAATCCGATGGCGAGGGGAATTTCCCACAGCGCCGGCTGCAAAGTTTCACCATAAAAATAGGAACCGAAAATGATGCCGGTTTTCACGCCCGCCAATTCGATGCAAAAACCGCCGATTAAAACAAAGAGACTCCAAAGCACGAATCTTTGGCTGGCACGATTCGATGAGGTGGCATCAGCCCGCAATTGGCGAAGATATTCGCAGCAAAGCAACAAGCAAAGCATCACGACCATCGGCGCTGCCAGCAGGCGCATTTCCTTCTGCAAAACGCCGAGCACGTGCCACAGGCCGCCGGCAAGAAGAAAAACGTAGAGCAGCGCAATCATGATCTGTTGGCGACTCACTCGCATCATGCGCCAACCTCGACGAGCCGTCCTTTCCATTTTATTTTTCTCGTCCTATGCCAACGATAGGAGTTCAGGCCGATCAAGATCGTGTAAGCAATTCCCACCGGATGAAGCAACGCACTGGCTAAAAGCGGCTGCGCGAACTTGATAGCGAGGATGAGACGCATGATGACGTTCATCGCGACGGCGGCCAGCGCGAGCGCGGCGAGCGGCTTGAAAAAAACGAGAAAATACGGCACAATGTGAATCACCAAGAGCAGCGTCAAAATGATGAAAAACGGCGCCGCTTTAAAGCGCATCAAACCGAAAAGATTTTTGGAATAACCCTCCCAAACTTGCTGCGCCGAGTGATACATTCGGCTGAATATTTCGTCTTTGGCCGAGACGGCGAGTATCTTTTCGCCGTGGCGCTTTGCCAGCCGGCTCAACTCGACGTCTTCGACGACTTGATCGCGAACGCTGCGATGCCCGCCGATTCTTTGATACGCGCTGCGAGTGAACGCAATCCATTGGCCATTCGCGGCGGCAAGCGAAGGCGCTTTGCTGTGGTACGTCAACCACAACGGCAGATAGCTGTAAACCAGCATATTGACCACCGGCACCGCCAGCTTTTCCGGCAAAGTCTTGGTGATCTGATGGCAAAAAGCCGAGAGCATGCCGAGACGCAAATGTTGCATCCAGCTCACGGTGTGCGTCACGGCCTGCGGCGCGATTCGAGTATCGGCATCGATAAAGATAAAAATTTCGCCTGTCGCTTTTTCGCCGAGTTGATGGCACGCCCAGTTTTTTCCGAGCCAGCTCGCCGGCAGCGGCGCGCCCTCGAATAGCTTTACGCGCGGATCTTGCGCGGCCAATGCTTGCACGATTTCGGCGGTCTTGTCCGTTGAGTTGTCGTCGAGAACGAGAACTTCGAAATTGGGGTAATCTTGTTGCATCAAGCTGGCGAGACAGGCGCCGATGTTATTCTCTTCGTTGCGCGCGGGCACGAGCACTGAAACGCGTGGCGTGGATTGAAGCGCCGGCGCATTTTTGAGCATGGGCGCAGTGATCGCATTGAATATGGTGATGCCGAGCACGACTGCCAGCAGCGCGATGATACTATAAAGGAAGATGATCAATGATGTGCCTTTAACTTTATATTGCCGAATTTTGTGTTAACCGATTGGTGTCCGCTTATCAGAATCGTGCCTTTTTCGCCTTTGGCAATTCTCTTGCTCAATTCATCCAGCAAGCCTTCTTCGATTTCTTGCAGGCGTTGCATGCCGGCAAACGTGTTGCTGTTGGCGATGAGGTTTTCACCGAAACAGAAAAAGGCTTCGGGAAGCTGCTCGTTTAGAAATTCGGCTTTGATCGCCAGCGGCAGAAAATTCGCCTTGCCGCCATAACCGCTCATGATGGTTTCGATGCCGCTTTTGTAGCCGAGCGGGCGTTTATCCCAGGGCAGCAACTCGCCTTGCGGAAAAATACACAAAAGCGGTTTTGGCATTATTTTCTGTTTTAATATTTCAATGGAATATTTTATTGAGTCTTTGATGCTGCCGGACGACTGCGGGTCGATCGAGTAGGCACCGAGGCGGGCAAAAAACCGATAGCGGGAAAGCTGTTCTTCGAGCATCATCAAATACGGTTTGCGGCGAAAGAGTTTTTTATTGAGCAGATAAATGAAAAATCCATCCCACCACGTGCTGTGGTTTGGCAAGAGCAACAACGGCAAATCCGGATTCGTCTCCGGAGCCTGACCGAGCAGATGAATGGCGTGAAAATGGCGTTTGAAGAGCCAACTCACATAAGGATGAAAAATTCTATCCGCCCAGGCGGCGTGTTGCGCTTGGATCATGCCGTTGTTTTGTCATTGCCAAAGCCAGGGTTTGCGTTTCCTTTGGTTGCTCGTCCAATCAACATCATTATCTTCTTATTTCCTCTGCTGGTGAGCACGATAAGTTTCCCACTCCTTCCAAATTAAAATAGTAAAGCAGAAAATCAAGATATTTATTGCGGCGCTGGTCTTGGGCCGGATCGACCATGTTTGTGTATTTAGATGAAAACACGCGCGATCAACTACCTCAGTCCCATTCCGGTTGCCATCGCCAAGCGCTCTTGCGCCGAGATGATTTTGGTGCGCAACACTTCCTGCAAGAGAATGCCAAATTTTCGGTGTTTCGACACGAAAACGCGGCCGAGAAAAGGATTGTAATCGCGAGCTTCGATACGCTTGAGAATGCCGCGATAGATGCGGCTGGCGGAACAAATCGCAAATTGCGAGTCCGGCTCCAACATCGAAATGCCATCCGCCGCCGCGTCGTAATAAGAATGCGCGCGATTGACTTGAAACTGCATCATCTCTCGAAACGCCGGCGTCATGCGCTCTTGGAGAATATTATTTTCACTACAACCAAATTCGCGCAGCTCGTCGAGCGGCAGGTAGATTCTGCCCATGTCCTTGTCTTCCTGCACGTCGCGCAGAATATTCGTCAACTGCATCGCCACGCCCAATTTTTCGGCATACCCAAATGCTTCGTCATCGTCGCAGCCCAAAATATGCGTCATCATCAGGCCAACGACGGCGGCGACGCGATAACAAAAAACGTAAAGCTCGTCAAAATTCTGGTAGCGCGTATTTTGAATATCCATTTGCACGCCGCGCAGCAGGTCGAGCGGGTACTTGATCGGAATTTCATAGCGCTTGGCGACGACGATGAACGGCCGCAAGATCGGATGCTCGGATTCACCGGTGCGATAGGCCACTTCCAGCTCGTGAGCAAGAAACTCGACTTCGCGCAAAATTTCCGCGGCTTGCCGGTTGCGCCGGTTGTCGATCAAGTTGTCGGCATAGCGGCAAAAGCCATACACAGCAAAGGTCGCCCAACGCTTCTCCAACGGCAGCATGCAGGCCGAAATATGGAAGCTCTTGGAATAATAGGCGGTCATTTCGCGGGCATGCTCGAAAACCGCCCGATTTGATTGTTCGAGCCAGAATCGCATTACGCTTCAACCATCTGTTCTTCAATTAATTCATTAGCGGCAAAACGAAGTTTCGGAACACCCAAATCTTCGAGCACCAACTTTTCCGTTGCCGCCGCCGTGAGCAAAACGCCTGGGACTCCCGCGCCTGGGTGAGTTCCCGCTCCCACGAAGTACAAATTCTTGACATCTTCACTGCGATTGTGCGGCCGGAAGTAAGCCGTCTGCGTCAGCTTCGGCTCGACGCCCCAGGCGCTGCCGAGATAAGCGTTTTGCTTCTGCTTGAAATTTTCCGGCGTGAAAATCTCGAGCACCTCGAGATTGGCGCGCAAATCCTGCAGGCCGAAATCTTCTTCGAGAAATCTCAAGATTTTCTCGGCAAACGGCTGAGCGGTTTGCTCCCAATCCACGGCGCCTGCTAAATTCGGCACGGGAATCAGCACATACAAACTCTCGCAACCTTCCGGCGCCATCGAGGGGGCGGTGCGAGTTGGTGCGTGCAGGTACATCGAAAAATCATCGGCCAAAATCTTTTTGTCAAAAATATCACGGATCAGTTCTTTGTATCGTTCCGACAGAATCAGCGTATGATGCAAGAGTTGCGGATATTGCCGGCGCACGCCCATGTAGAGCAGGAACGCGCTCATGGAATAGCCGAATTTTTTGATGCGGCGATCCGTCCACTTGCGGCGATGCTCCGGCTCGATCAGATCAAGATGCGTGTGCGCCCAGTCGGCGTTGGAGATCACCGCATCGGCGCTATGAAATTTCCGATTCGCCATCGCGCCAACCACGCGCCCATTCTTGACCACGATCTCAGTCACTTCGGCACTCGTTTCTATCCTCCCACCCTGCTCTTCAAAAACTCGCGCGAAGGCTTGCACGAGACTGTACATGCCGCCCATGCTGAACCAAACGCCGCCGACTTTTTCCAAGTAGGGTATCATTAAATATACGCTTGGGGCGCGAAACGGATTGCCGCCGATGAACAACGGATGAAAAGAAAAAGTAAAGAGGTGTCGCGGATCCTGAAAGTAGCGTTTGACAAAATGATAAGCTGGATGCAACGCCTTCAGTTGCAAAGCACGCGGGATGAAATCGAGCATCGTTTTCAATTTCACGAACGGCGTGGCGCCGAGGCCGTCGGTGATAACCGTGTCATAAATTCCCCGACAATCCTGCATGAAGCGATCATAGTTTGCGGCGTCGCGGGGATTGAATCGCGCCATCTGCGCTTTCATCGCTTCGGCGTGACCGGAGTAGTCGATCTGCGTGCCGTCGTGAAAGTAAATGCGATAATATGGATCGAGCTTGACCAGGTCGAGATAATCATGCATGTCTCTGCCGGCGGTGCTGAAAACAGACTGAATAATATCCGGCGCGGTGATGAGCGACGGCCCCATGTCGAAGGTGTAGCCACTCTTCTTGAGTTGATAAGCATGGCCACCGACCATGGCATTTTTTTCAAATATTGTGACTTCGAATCCTCGCGCTTGCAGGCGGATCGCCTCGGCGAGGCCGCCGAAACCCGAACCGATAATAATAATTTTTTTCATAGAAAATCTTCCAACCGGGGTGGGCGCGGATAATCCCAAACTGATTCTTGCCCAGGGCCAGGTGTGATTCGAGTTGCTTTCATATTTTCCTTTCGGCTTTAGCTATAAGTTCTGCGGCAATTTTACCCGAAAGCAGCACGAGCGGAATGCCGCCGCCTGGGTGCGTCGAGCCGCCGGCGAAATAGAGCCCTTTTAAATCGCGGCTGCGATTAGCCGGCCGCTTGAAGGCGGTGCTGCGGCTATTTGACGAGAGGCCATAGATGCTGCCGCGATTGCTGAGATAATTTCGGTAAAAGCTCTCTGGTGAAATTACGAATTCGGTTTCGATTCGGTTTGCAATATCAAAACCGCTTTGCCGCAATTTTTGCATGACGGCGTCGCGCGCGTGTTTGGTTTCGTTCTGCCAATTTACCCCTTCGGTCAAGTAAGGCATATTCAACAAAACGAACCAATTTTCACCATAAGCCGGCGCATGCGAGGGATCGCTCTTGCTGGTGATCGCGACGTAGATGGTGGGATCCTCGGCCGGCTTTTTGCTCTGAAAAATTTGGCCAAATTCTTTTTTGTAATCGCGTGAAAAAAAAATGTTGTGATGCGCCAGCTCCGGATGTTTTTTGGCGACGCCCCAGAGAAAAACCAGGCCGGAGCACGAGGGTTCGAGCCGGTTGAGTTTCTCTTGGCGCGACGGAAAGCCGTCGATAAGCTGGTTGTACGCCACCACCACATCCTGCCCGCAAACAACATAATCAGCCGCAATTTTTTTGCCATTTACCATAATGCCGGAGACGCGGCGGCCATCGTGCAAAATTTTTTCGACTTGGGCAGACGTATGAATCTTCACGCCAAGTTTGTTGGCAACCTGCAACAGCGCTTCGGCCAGGCGATACATGCCGCCGTGAATATAATAACTGCCCAAAACATATTCGACGTACGGAATCACATTCAACGTCGCCGGCGCGCGAAACGGATCGGAGCCGTTGTAGGTGGCGTAGCGATCGAACAATTGCACCAAACGCGCATCTTTAAAAAATCGCGCGACGCCTTGATGCACCGTACGCAGCGGGTCGATTTGCGGCAGCTTTAACAGCGTTGACAGATTTCGCCATTTCAAAATTTCAGCGAGCTCGTGAATCGGCGAGAACAGAAAAATATTCGCCGTCAGCTCGTAAATCCGTTGCGAGTAGCGCAGAAAACTTTCATAAAGTGCGGCGTCGCGCGGTGCAAGCCGCACCATTTCGCGCTTCATCTTTTCGACGTCGGCGCTGGCATCGAGCCTGGTGCCGTCGGGATAAAAGTAGCGGCAGATCGGCTCGATGGGCGCAAAGTCGAGAAAATTTTCGCGGCGAAATCCCAAAAACGCAAACAGTTCGTCGACCACAAACGGCATGGTTAACAGCGACGGGCCGGCGTCGAAACGATAGGCGCCCAATCTTTTCTCGTGCAGTTTGCCGCCGATTTCGGAATTTTTTTCAAAGAGGGTGACGTCAAATCCAATATGCGCCAGCCGCAGCGCGCTGCTCAACGCGCCCAATCCAGCGCCGATCACCAACACTTGCTTCGACATAGGTCATCACGCGGATTCATTTACAGATGCGCCTGCCGACAAAAATAAGAACGACATAGATTTTTCACGGTTTGAGGATGAGCCGGGCCAATTGTTACCAGCAATATAACCACGGCTGATCAAGATGTCAAGCGCCGAGTCACGCCCAATATTCAATGTTGCCGGTGGAGCGAAAGTCAAATGTTCATTCGCCCAATCGCGAGGATCACCTTATATAAGCATCCCTTTAATGCCTGCATGCGAGAATATCGGAGGAGATGCGAAAACTGCGCCGGGGCGTCACCAATGAAGTGGCGATCATGGTGGGAGGCCGCGCCGCGAGCTCTTATCATGATATTTTTGAATCTATCGGCGCGTTGCAACTCAAAGGCATGGTCAGTTTGGGCGCGACCTTGGAATCCCTGCGCCTGCCGCAGTCGAAGAGCCGGAAGCGCTTATCCTGAGATTTGAAAAAGATGAGCCGCTAAAAAATAGCTTGGACAATTTTCCAGAGTTTTTATCTTGTGGATATGCTCCAAATCAAGGGCGATGGCCACAATTCTCAAAAGAATTTGTTCAGGTTATTTCTTAACGTCTCCGGAAGGATCGAATCATCCCATGTCAACGATCACCTTTGAAGTCCTCTTCATTTTTGTCTTGATCATTGCCAATGGCGTGTTTGCCATGTGCGAAGCCGCCGTCATTTCCTCGCGCAAAGAGCGCCTGCGGCAGTGGGCGAACGAGGGCAACAATAAAGCGCGCATCGTGTTGGAGCTGGCGAATGATCCAACGCGCTTCCTGTCCACCGTCCAGTTCGGCATCACACTTGTCGGCGTGTTCGCCGGCGCTTATGGCGGCGCGACGCTCGCCGCGCCATTGGCGCTTTACGTTCAAAAAATTCCGCTGCTGGCAAACTACGGTGAAGCGATTAGTTTCGGCCTCGTCGTCGTGGCGATCACGTATTTGTCTTTGATTATTGGCGAGCTGGTGCCGAAACGTTTGGCGCTAAACAATCCGGAACGCATCGCCACCGCGCTGATTACGCCGATGCGGTTCTTAGCGCGTCTGTCGGCGCCCGCGGTTCATCTGTTGAGCAGCTCGACGAACGCGGTGTTGCGCGTGCTCGGCGTGAAACCGTCGCTGGCGACGCCAGTCACCGCCGAAGAAATCAACATTATGCTGGAGCAGGGCAAACAGGCCGGCGTGTTCGAAAAAGCCGAACAAGACATTGTGGAGCGCGTGTTTCATTTGAGCGACCAACGCGTGAACACGTTGATGACGCAACGCGCCGACATTATCTGGCTCGAAGTTGATGACACGCTCGAAGCGATCCGGCAAAAAACCGCGAGTGGGCGATCGCGTTTCCCCATCTGTGAAGGCAGTCTCGATCATGTTCTCGGCATCGTCAAAGTAAAAGATTTTTTGGCGCGCAGCCTCGCCGGGCAGCCGCTCGATCTCAAAGCGTTGCTGCGCCAACCGTTGTATGTGCCGGAAAGCATGCGCGCGCTGAAAGTGCTCGAATTGTTCAAACAGACGCGCATGCACATTGCGCTGGTGCTCGACGAATACGGCAGCATGCAGGGCTTGATCACGCTCAACGATATTCTCGAAGCCATCGTCGGCGACATTCCTTCGAGCGATATGCCAAACGAGCCAATGGTCGTCCGGCGCGAAGACGGCTCGTGGCTGGTTGACGGCATGTTGCCGGTCGAAGAATTCAAAAAGATTTTTCAAATTAGTGAATTGCCGAACGAAGAGACCGGCGAGTATCAAACGCTGGGTGGTTTTGTGATGATGCACATGGAGCGCATTCCCAAGCCCACCGAGCATTTTGAATGGGGCGGCCTGCGCTTCGAAGTGATGGATATGGATGGTCACCGTGTCGACAAAGTGCTGGTGATGCGCGCACACGCCCCGCTCAATAGCAAAATCGATCTTACCGCCGAGCCCGTCAGCATCGCCCCAAGTAAGTAACATTGTTGTCGCCAGTATTTAATGGCATTGTTCATTCTAAATCACAGCGAGGTTCTGAATACAGGGGTCAATTTATAATTTGCTTGCAAAGATTAATACGCACCAGCTCTCACATGAAACAAAACAATCGACTCATTCTGCTATTGGTATGCGCTGTATCGGTTGCATCAGCTTATTTTTGCCGGCATACTGCGCGGCCTCGCGAACGCCAAAAACTTTTCGTAAAAAATGGTGGCGAGCAAAATGAGCGAAAGGCCGTAACCAAAATCTTCCATAGGAATCGTGCCGATACGAAAGCCGAGCTGGTACGCTTCGCCGTACAAAACCACCGGCCGCCAGGTCAGATAACTGTTGAAGATTAAAATCAACAGCAGCGCGATGGCGAGAAATATCAGCGACTGCTGGCGCAACAAAAGATTGGTTTTGAGAATGCGGTCGAGCATGGCCGTCGAGCCTATGACGATCAAAACCAATCCGGTATACTCGTTGCCTTTGGCGAAAACCAGCAGGCCGAGCAGTTGCAGCGGGTAAATAAAATAACGAATGCGATTCATGACGGCGATTTCACGATCGGGAAAATAAAATTTGACCACCTCCCAGACGAACAAACCGGCAAAAGGCACGGCGATGAAAAAAAGCCATTCTTCGATGGGCAAACCGGCCAGACGCCAATCCAATGTGTAGCGCTCGTTGAACCACCAGTGCGAGCCAACGACCAGGGCGTCCCAGATGAGATAAGGTATGGCAGCAATGATAATGGCTGGAAAGGCGTAACGCCAGCGGTTCCTGAAATGAATTTGCGGCTCGAAGCTCATCACCAGCGGCCCCGAGAAGATGAGCAAATTCAGGATGAGATATTCGAGTTTCACCGTTGCGCCAGCCTCGCATTGAGCGCCATGAGATTTTGGCGCTCTTCTTCGTTTAGCCTGATTTTTTCGGAGATAAACTTAATGACGTTGGCGATGATTTTCGGATCATAGTTGTGCGCATTTTCCGGCAGCAGCCGCACGATTTTGCGAAGATGGCGCTGCGCATCATCGCCGCGTCCGAAAAACTCCGGCAAAAAATAGCACGTTACGCCATGCACAAAAAGCGCTTCAATATCGTTCGGATTTTGCCTGAGGCCCTCGTCCATGCGGCGCAGCCCGCTTTGGGCAAATTTCCATTTGTCGTGCGGCCAGAAAGCGAATTTGGCTTTCACGGCGATGAGTGAGCCGACATACGTTTTGGTGCGTCCGAGCAGACGCCCGTCAAGCTCGCCGATGGTGTTGAACAAGGCAATGGCTGGACTAATTTTTTCCTGATCGTCCACGCTTTCGTAGTAAAGCAGGCGCGCGCGTGTCATTAAGCTGTCCACTTCCGAGGCATGAACTCGCATGGCCGGCATCCCAAAAATTATCAAAAAAATTAGCACAACGGTCTTCCAACCGTCGCGGCCAGGTTGGAAGACCGTTGCCACATTTGTTTTGTTGTCCACAGAAATTCAAATTCTCCTAAAGTTTAATTTCTTGATCAAGTTGCCACAAATTCAGTTGGCGATTTATCCGGTAGCGGCACCACCGCAGCTTTTTGCATGGCGGCTAATTTCTTCGCCCAGTATTCCCGTTTGTGCTCGCGCACCGGATTAAAAATTTTTTCTTGGCCGTTGGTGTTGATTTTGAACTCTTTGGTAATATGCAAATCCCGATGGGCATTGTGCAAGCACATGGACATCGGGCCGTCCGGCGTCATTACCATGAACGCGCAGTTGTCGATACGCTCGGGATCGAGGCACTCCGCGTGCATGAAGTTGTGAATAAAAAAACTCAGCTTGTAAACTTTGAAGCGGCCCTTGATCAAATCCCATTTCATGCGCCAAAGGTGCACGAGCAGAAACGGCAAGCCTTTCAGAAGAATGCGCGGATGCTTGAGTATGTGCAATGCCGCGGTTTTGACCGCTTTTTTAGGATTGCCGCGATCGAGGCCGATGCCGTCGAATTCATTGTAAAGCTTATTAATGATGTCCGGATCCCACCACAAGTCATAAGCATTGCGGTTGCAAACAAATGAATAGCCGATGCGATTGCAGCTCGGGTGGCCGATATCGACGACGTCGAAGTTGATGGGTCGGCCAAGTGTTTCGTCGATAATGCGGATGATATTGCGCGGCTCGATGCTATCGGGGCGCCCGTGCAGCACGCCGCGTCCGGTGTCGGCCTGCAATTGGAAACTGCACATGCCGACGCCGTCCGCGTGGTTGCGGAAAAAGCGCACGAGCATCGGCAGCTCGTGAAAATTCGTACTGCACAGCGTGGTGTTGAAAATCACCGCGATGCCGAGGCCGCGCGCCCGCTCGATATATTCTTTTCGAATGACGTTAAGCTCTTCTTCGGATTGATAATATTCTTTATTGGGCTTGCGCAACTGCTGCGTCATATCGACATGAAAGGCGACGTCGCGCAGGCCGGCAGCCGCGAGCTTTTGCAGCAACGCCCGCGTGGCTTTGATGCCGTTGGTGAGCAGCGCCGGCTGCAGCGTGCGTGACGAGGCATAGCGCACGATCTCGATCAGCTCGGCTTCCCGGCGCAACGTCGGGTCGCCGCCGGTTATTTGCACGGGCGAGTTCGGGCCGTAAATGTAAAGTATCTCATCAAGCCGCCGTTTGACTTCTTCCATCGGAATGTCGAGCGTGCTCTCGCTCATTTCGCTCAAATAACAGAGCGTGCAATCGAGATTGCAGCGTTGCGTGATTTCCACTGCCACACAGCCGATGGCCTTGCGTTGTCCGAGCGATTGGCTGGGGGTGCGAAATTTCGGGGAGAGCCGTTCCCACGTTTTTGCTTGCGCCTCTTTCGGCGTTGGCACGGGACGGCCGTTTCCTGACACTTGCAAAACCGGAAGAGCTCGAACGGCTTGATCTGTCATGTCGTCTCCTTCATTTGATTTCGGATTTGGGATTGCGGATTGCGGAGCTTTTATTCCGAAATCTGCAATCCACAATTCGCCATCGTCTCGTTTCCAATATTTTTTCGCCAATTCTCTGGGATGCACCCCGAGCTTGTAAAGAAGCTGCAAGTAAAGATTGCCCCAACCGCGTTGCAAGAAACCATCCGTCTCGTAGCGGCGCGCCGAGGTATAAACGGGAAAACTCAATACCGCAAATCTCTCTTGCTTGTTCAAGCGCTGAACGATTTCCATATCTTCCATCAGCGGAAAATCATCGCGATAGCCGCCGATTTCTTGAAACAGACGGCGCTTGACGAAGATGGCCTGGTCGCCGAAAGGCAGCTTCAACAACTTGCTGCGCAAGCCGACATAAAATTCCAGATAGCGATAGGCCCACTTGCGGCTTTCAATCCGAAAAGCAAAAGCGCCGGAATTAAAGCGCGCGGCTTGTTTGACGGTTTGCAAAAAGGCGAGAAACGACTCCAGTGGCAAGATCGTATCGGCGTGCAAAAAAATCAGCCACTCGCCTTGGGCTTTTTGCGCACCGGCGTTCATTTGCCGGGCGCGGCCGCGCGGGGCTTTGATGAAATGCAGATTAGAGCAGCCTCGCAAAGACGATTCGATCTCACCCAACGTGCCGTCGCAACTGCCGCCGTCAACGAAGATGGCTTCCGCTTCAGGCAACCGGCTGAGAGCATGCGCTTGCCGCCTGACGTTCGGCGCTTCGTTCAGCGTTGGAACGATGATTGAAACAAAAGGATGTCCGCTTGGCTCACGCACCACAGCCGCTTCGCTCCTTGAAGCAAAAGTCGTCGTCATTGTTGCTCCTTAATTTTGCACGTATAAAAGTCAAACGACTTCCCTTTTATTTCTAAAACCCACTGAGTGGTGGTTTTTGACTCTATTATGCAAAATCGGAATTGCGGTTTTCGCCTATTCGTTGAGATCCCAGTTATAATCGTGATGTTTGATCTTGACGGTTTTGGCATTGGCCAGCAATTGCTTGCCCGGCTCTGGCGGAAGATAGCGGCCGATGAATGCCGGCACGCCCGCATCATACTTTTTGAAATCTTCCTCAAACCAGTCGAAAATTTTGGAGACCATGATTTCGTTTTTGCCGAAATCGAAGCTGTTGTTGGCGGGGTTGTTGATGAAATTGCGCGTCTGCTCTTCCAACTGTTCGTTTAGCCGGCCCGACTCGAAGGCCTCCGAACGCAACGGTGGACAGCTTTTCGCAGCGCAGTTGATGGCGAAATGAATGCGCGGATCGCCGAAAGGGCGAATGATGTTGTTCTCAACGTCATTCAGCGAATACGGCACGCCGTTGACCTTCACCAGCTTTTTCTGAAAATTCGATTTGCCCAGGGCGTACGCGGTTTTGCTCATGATGCTTTTGATGGGATATTTGTCGCAAACCACTTTGAGCACGAACGCATTGTAGACGTTGATCCAAAACGCCAGCCGGTTCTGCCTGGAAATGGTGTTGGGATCGGTTTTCATCAGCAGCTCGACATAGCCGGCAAAGCGCTTGTCGTTCTTGAGGCTTTTGTAATTCACCACGCCGTCTTTGACGTAGTCACGCAGCACTTGGGTGAACAACGTGTTGTCGGGTCCGGCCGAATCAGGGCTGGCCGCCGCGCCCATGGCGCTGATGGGCAAGGAACTCAAAAATAAAAGCAGCATTGCCACGCTTAGGCCGACTTTTGCTACACCTGGCAAGAGAGCACGCAACGCCAACACTCCACGCATGGAAGGCTCCTTAATCTAAACATTCAATAGTGATTCCTGGATTTCATCAAAAGATACGAAACAAAGGCGGAGCTGGATTTGCAGATCTGAAGCAAATTACATAAAACAAAAAAGGAGCTGCAACACCTCGGTTCACAGCTGCCGTTTGCCAGCGGCCAGGCAAAGGCGTGGTTGATGTGGGTGATGTACTCGAATAAAACCCGGTTGGCAGGTAATCGATTTTTCATCCAGCCCGGGTAATATGCCACCACCCGATGTTGCGCGAGAGCCGGCATTGCCGAGAGCAAAAGGGCCAATGTGAATATCCAGACCATCAGGTGGCTTTTTTTCTGAATTTTCGTTTTGTCTTTCGATAACATGTCCATAATATGGTTCCTTTTTAGATAAGAAAAACTTGAGGTTCAATATAAATCAAATTAGCATTAAATACAAAAAATCTTCCGAGGTTTTTTCCGTTATTGGCGACCACACCTCGCCGGCCGCATGCCTTCGCTAGGCCGTCAACTCAGCGCTGCCTTGAGGAAGAGCGAGCTGGTAGGTGATCGGGTAGGACAGGCCGTAATCAGCATGAATTTGAGAATTGACCGCAACGCTTATTTCGTGATCGCGGCCGTGATGAACGGATAGCTTCGAATTCTGCCGAGCATACGTCGTTGCGCCAAGCCAGGAAACACAGCTTATGGCGAGAAAGGTCTTGATGTTCACGATACCACCTCAAAAAGACTCAGCGTCCGGACGGGAGGTGTTGAACATTCCGTAGGTTCGATAGAGAGAACCTTGAGCACACCGTCCGGACGCTGGTTCATTGAACAGTTTGAGCTGTTCACCCCTGTCACTAAGTTAAGCAGAGATCAAACAGTCCCGAAGGGACTTGTGAAAATAGCCCACCAATTTATTGGTGGAAACGAAATTTATACAACCCCTCAAGTCCCGAAAGGGACGAATGAAAACGGCATGCTCGTATTTTCTCAACCGTTTTTCCAACCGTCCCTACGGGATGGAATCATTGCCTGCTAACTTAATGACGTGAATTGTTCACCGCTTACTGACACCCGGCTACCAGCATCATTTTCTTCGCGATGATGCGGTTCCCTTGCTGCAAAACATAAAAATAGGTGCCGCTGGTGACGCCGGACAAATCAACGCCAACGGTGTGAGAGCCGCCGTTCATGTCAACGTTGTCAAGCAAGGTCTTGACAAGCTGGCCGGCAACATTGTAGATCTTCAAGCTCACATTGCCGGGCTTATCCAGCGTGAATTTGACCGCGGTTGCCGGATTGAAAGGATTGGGATAGTTCTGCTCCAAGTTGAATCCACGAACGATTTCGGGACGATCTTTTTCTGCAACGCCGGTGCGAAGATTATTCTACACAAAAGAGACGTCCAGAACATCGATGGTATTCCACACCCGGCCGTCGGGATTGCCATTCGGACCAAAGTTCCGATTTTTAAGCAACTAAATAGCGCCATAACCTGTTGACGAAAGCGGGGTGTCAATATCGATCAAACTGAATTGCGCCGGCACCCGCTCGCCGCCATTAAACTTGAACGTGTTGTTGGTGGTAGGCGACTTGATGGCGTCCCAGGAGATGCTTCCCTCCAGGAAATAGCCGTCTCCATCGTCATTGACTTGGCCATCGATCACGACGCCGGTTTTAACTTGCCCAAGCGCAGCAGGCATAAAGACGATCAGCGCCGAGGTGTCCGCCGCCGCGTCGTATCGGACAAAAAGGTGAACTTCATATTTGCCGTCGGCCTCGTCACAAAAGGTAGAACCACTATCAAACAAGGCCTCAAGTTTGATTTTGCCCTTATATCCGGCGAAGTCGATTGTTCTTGAGATAAAAGCTATTTTCGTCTCGCTTCTATTTTCATTTCCTGTTTTATTTGTTATAGATCCCGATAGTTCCGGCCTCGGGCCTGTTGTACCCGTCAACTTTGCAGCGGATCAGTACACCCCTGTTTAAGTTATGCTGGTTTAGTTGCTTGCACAATTCTTCATCCAAGAACATTTCAGCGCAAGCAGCCGTCGCTGCTCCATCCCAGCCAGACAACACCATCACAACCTTTCCTGTTGTCAGCCGAACCTTTGCCAGTATGCCAATGTCCTCATTCAAATCAGGCACGATGGGTTTATCAGGCATGTCGATGTCGTGGATTCCGTCATTTGCGAAGGAATAACGCAAACGCAGTCTATCCCAGTAGTGTCGTGTTACGTCGTTGGCAACAGGGCCACCTATGAACACAAGATTGCGATTATCCAAAGTCTCGTAGTCAAGATCGTCGCGAAGTTCCGAACGTTCTTTGATTTCGTAGTCCCGTGCTTCTACAAGAGAAGGGCGGGCTTGTTGATATGACACCGTTCCTATGGCGTAAAGCAAGAAGGCTTTGGCTCGATCATCGGGATCGCCGACATAAAGATACTCCGCAAATGTACCTAAAATACACCGGGGGTATTTGCTCAACCGATTTTACGTCAACAATGACTTTTCTTTCGACCCAGATATCCAAACGGTATGCGTTTTCTTTGACAATGACATCTTTGTAGCGCAGGGGCAGCCAGAGTTGTTGATCGATATGGAAACCTTTTTGCCTGAGCTCATAACAAACACATTCTTCATAAGCGGATTCCAATAGACCAGGTCCCAAAATCCGATGAACCTCGATGGCCGCACCGATAATCTCGAAAGATAATTCGTTTTCAGTCATATCGTTTTCTCCTGATTTTTATCTGCAATTTATACTGCAGTATACGGCGGCACTACACGACACGCTTTTCTTTGCGGCCCCTTTGCGTCTCTGCGTCTTTGCGTGAAAGTTTTTGCTTTTTTTGCACAGAATTTACTCTTTATAGACTATTTGCGCAATTGCTGCTCGATTTCTTTGATGGCTTTCTCTTCGGCAGCGATTTGATTGAGGAGATGCAAGGGTTCTTCGCCGGCGGCATAAATGCTCTTCTGCAATTGAAAAGTGCGTAGATTCTGCCGACGTTTGGCCAACAGTTCGCGTAGGTGCTTTTCATCTTCGTTTGCGTGAGAAGGCACGCTTGGCTCGCTACTTTCCTTTTCTGGTTTTGGTTTACTATCTTTCGAAATGCTGAAGATGTTTAGGATAATGCCTACCAATGCGAACAGGCCGGCGACCATGAGTATCCAATTACGGTATTGCTTGTACCAAGTCTGAACTTCGGGATCCGCTGCCAAAAGATTGATTATGAGGCCGAGAACAATTCCTATCAAAAAGAGGGTCACACCAATGAGGCGTTGGGTTTTGATTGACATAATGAACTTACACTTTTGGCCTACATCAATTGCAAGTGATATGGTAAATCTACCGGCAAAATTTGCCGGTATCGGGGGCGGTCATACAGAGTGATTGATTTGCTAGGAAGTTGTCATGGTATGCTCCGTAAATGCTCATTTGGTTTATTGGCTTGAATCGCAAAATAGTGTTAAACGAAACTATTGGCCCTGTTCATACAAGCATTGTTCACAAATTTCAATATATTGAGCTGCTTGCGGATGCCCCAGTTGCTGTGCTCTTTGGAAGCATCGTAAGGCCTCGCGCATGTGTCCCTGATTTCCTAGCATAGCGCCTTTGTTGTACCAAGCTTGTGGATGTTTCGGGTTAATCTCAAGGGCATAGTCACAGCAAGTAATCGCTTCTTCGTACCGTCTCAAATTTCCCAGCGCAACGCTTTTGTTGTGCCAATCATCTGCAAATCGTGGGTTAATCTCAAGGGCATGGTTATGACAGAAAATGGCTTCCTCGTACCGCCCCAAATTTGCCAGCGCAACGCCTTTGTTTGACCAAGCTGCTACATCTTTTGGATCAATCTCAAGAGCATGATCATAGCAGGTGATTTCTTCTTCGCACCGCCCAAGATATCCCAACACAGTGCCTTTGTTGTACCAAGCTCCTGTATCTGTCGGGTCAATCTCAAGAGCACGTTCATAGCAGGTGATCGCTTCATGGTAGCGCCCCCAATTTCCTAACGCAGTGCCTTTGTTCGACCACGCTTCCACAAGTCTTGGTTCGATCTCAAGTGCATGTTCGTAGCACGCGATAGCTTCTTCATATCGTCCTAATTCTCCTAGCGCGATGCCTTTGCCGCACCAGGCGGCTGCAAGTTTGGGGTCAATTTCGAGAGCATGATCACAGCAAAATATCATTTCTTCATAACGCCCTAAATCACCCAGCGTAGCTCCTTTGTTAGACCAAGCTCCTGCATCTTTCGGATCAATTTCAAGTGCATGCTCATAGCAAGAAATTGCTTCTTCGTACCGCCCTAGTTTTGCCAGTGCAGCACCTTTATCGGCCAAGTTAATTGCACTCAGCTTTGCCGCTTTTCTTGGTAATAGCGCTTCTTCCCTAAAAATGATCTCAAACAATTGTGTTAACTCGCTTCGCAAGTGACTAAAATCAGCATAACGTTCCCACGGATTCTTTGCCATGCATCTTTGCACAATATCTGCCAGCGACATTGCCTGAGCGATTGAAAATGGCGGAAGATCTGGGAGAGGTGCTTTCTGATGTTTTTCGCGAAATTCCGAATAATTGCTGCCGAGGAAAGGTAGTTTCCCGCAGATCATTTCGTAAAGCATGATGCCAAAAGCATAAATATCTGCTTTGACGTCGACATGTTTCAAGTCATCGAACTGTTCAGGTGCCATATAGGGCAAGGTACCGCCGACTTGTTCGGTGCGGGTGGTGGTAATGCTAGCAAAAACGTCTTTGCCAGCCGGATGCAGAGCTTGCTCAGAATCAATAGTATCCAACGCTTTGGCCAAGCCGAAATCCGTAATCTTGAGCTTATCATTTTCTGTAACAAGGCAGTTTTGTGGTTTGATATCACGGTGCGCTTTCACACCTTTTGAAAGAGCATGCTCCATGCCGTAACAGAACTGCAAGGCAAAAAGCAAGATCTGTTTCAAGTCCAGCCGTTTTGTGCCAATCCAGCGAGAAAGATCACCGCCCGGTACATATTCCAGGAACAAATAGAGCCGGTTGTGGATGTTTTCAACAAATCGCGCCCAGGCGATATTTTCATGCCGGTCAAGATTGATCCAGACATGGGCTTCCTTTTTGAATTGCTCTTTAGCATATTCACTCTGTAATCTATCCTGGTAAGTTTTCACCGCAAAGGCTTCACGCCATTCGGTATCATAGACAATGTAAACAACGCCCATCCCACCTTTGAGTATTTTGTAAATCTGCCAGCGGTCTTTGCCGGTGTTCGGGTCCGGGATATAGTCGTTGATTTGCCATTCTGTTCGCATGGGTATGTTCCGAGATGTTTTACTTTGTTCTATAATAAATTTTTAAAATTGAAATCGCCTTCGCGCAGGAAGCGATCGCGGGCGGCACGATCAGGGAGAAGCTCAGGCCGGAAAGTTTTGAGCGCCACTGGGCGGCCATTCTCTGCATGATCTACGCAAAGATAAACCAGCCCCATGCCGCCAGTAAGGCTGGGCTTCTCACGCGGGCCTTGCACCACTTCGTAGCGGCTGGCAATGAGAGTGCCGGAAGGATGAATGTTCATGATTCGCAACTCCTTTGTCCACTTGGCGCAATTGCTAGCGGATTTGATCAAGCAAGGCTTGGGCTTTTGCGGCGTATTGGGTTCGCCCGGTCTTGGTGAAAACTTGCAGTGCATATTCAGCATGACGCTGAGCATCGGTTAGGCGTCCTTGCTGTACAAGTAATACTGCCAAGTTTAGACTGATACCAGCCAAATCGAAAACATCGCCAATTTCACGCATGATGGTTGATGCCCTTTCATAGTGTTCAATTGCGTCGAGCGCATCGCCGAGTTGAAAGTATGCAATGCCGAGATTACCCAGCACGCTACCTTCGCCATGACGGTCGCCAATCTCAATCACGATAGCCAGATCTTGTTTGTAAAACTCGATGGCGCGGCGCGCATCGCCCAGTTGACTGTGGGCATTACCCAAATTACACAGCGCTTGACCTTCGCCATGGCGGTCGCCAATCTCACGCGTTATCGCAAGACGTTGTTCATGAAATGCAATGGCTCGGTGCGTATCGCCCAGTTGAAAGTAGGCAATGCCGAGATTCCCAAGATCTGAGCCTTCTGCCTGGCGGTCTCCGATCTTGCGCGCAATAGCCAGACTTTGTTCATAAAACTCAATGGCGCGGCGTGAGTCGCCAAGTTGAACGTAGGTATTGCCGAGACTACTCAGCGCCCTAGCTTCGTTGTAGCGGTCTCCAATCTCACGCATTATCGTAAGACGTTGTTCATGAAGCGCGATGGCTCGGCGCGTATCGCCCAGATAAAAGTAGGCATTGCCAAGGTTACCCAAGGCAACACCTTGGCCCTGGCGGTCGCCAATCTCAAGCGCAATGGCAAGATGTTGTTCAAAAAAATCGATGGCGCGGGTCAAATCGCCTAGTTTACGGTAGGCACTGCCAAGATTTCCCAAGGCATTACCTTCGCCTTGGCGGTCTGCGATCTCGCGCGCGACGGTCAGACGTTGCTCATGGAAGGCAATTGTCCGCCTCGCATCACCCAACTGAAGGTAGGCATTGCCAAGATTCCCAAAGGCGTTACCTTCGCCCAAGTGGTCTCCAATCTCACGCGCAATAGCCAGACCTTGTTCATAAAACTCAATGGCGCGGCGCGCATCGCCCAGTTGACTGTAGGCATTGCCAAGGTTACCCAAGGTTATACTTTCACCATGCCGGTCGCCGATCTCGCGCATTATGGTCAGACATCGCTGAAGAAATGCAATGGCTTGGCGTGAGTCACCCAGTTGACGGTAGGCAAAGCCGAGATTCCCTAGAGCAGCCCCTTCGCCCTGGCGGTCTCCAATCTCACTCGAAATACCCAGACTTTGTTCATAAAACTCAATGGCGCGGCGCGAATCGCCCAGTTGACGGTAGGAATTGCCGAGATTAACCAGGGCTGCTGCCTCCAAAGTATGATCCTTTTCTGTCTGAGCGATTGCTAATACGTTCTCAAAATAACTCTTCGCTACAGAAAATTTACCGATATCCTGGTAAGATATCCCCACAGAATTGTACGACCAGCCAAGCGCCAGCCTGTTGGCATGATCATCCTCTACAGTTGCTTCAGCCTTCGGTACGCTTTGGCTGGTCACACTGCCATAGGCAGCAGCCACCTCTGCTTCGACTTTTGCCCAGTTGCCAAAGCGATGGTCGCGGTTCACAGCAGAACACAGCTCTAAAAGTCTGGCGACACTTTCAGGCACGTCATCGGCTAGTGCTAATGTCCAGTCAGCTTGATGAGCGGCTTCAATTGCTTTGAGATTGTTGCCAGAAACTGCGGATTGACCGCTTATCATTTCATAGAACATGCATCCGAAGGCATAAATGTCAGTGCGGGCGTCGAGTGTAGCGCCGGTCCACTGCTCCGGTGCCATATATTGCGGAGTGCCGACGATGCCCCGCGTTAACTGCGTCCTTACAAATTTGGTTTCGTCACTCTGTTTACTACTTGCCACTTGCAATTTGTCACCTGCATCCTGCACCGCGTTCGCTAACCCAAAGTCAGTCACTCGAACAAAGCCATCCCGCCCCACCAACACATTCTCCGGCTTCAGATCACGATGAACCAAACCAGGTATTTTTGTTGTTGCATGTTCCATTCCGCGTGCGATGTGCAATGCAAAAATCAAGGCTTGTTCAACAGAAAGCGGTTTACCAGGAGTAAGCCACGAGCGTAACGAAGCATCGCGCTTACCTTCAGCAGCAGCAACGAGTTCGAGAACGAAAAAGACTTCTGGTCCAACATCAGCTTTGAATACTCGATGACAGCGGACAATATGCGGATGTTTGCCCAACTGCACCCAGGTCGTGCCTTCGCGCAGGAAGCGATCGCGGGCGGCACGATCTGGCAGAAGCTCAGGCCGGAAAGTTTTGAGAGCCACTGGAAGACCGTTCTCTGCATGGTCTACGCAAAGGTAAACCAGTCCCATGCCGCCGGCAAGGCTGGGCTTCTCACGCGGGCCTTGCACCACTTCGTAGCGACCCGCAATCATGTTTCCGGATTCATGGATTGGCATAGTGTACTTTCCTTCCCTCGTCTGTGCTCAATTTTAGCCTTTTCGCGAACGAATTTGGACTAGCAGAACTTCGGTGTCGGCAGCGTACTCGCTGTGCTCAGCTTGGGTGAAGATTTGTGCTGCCTGCTCGGCATGCTCTTCTGCTGCGCGCAAGTCGCCTTGTTCATTGAACAGAAGCGCCAGGTTGAAGCTGCACAATGCCCCGCCTATTACATCTCCTAATTCCTGCATCAGAGCAAGAGCTGGCTCCAAAAATGCAATCGCGCCACGCGCGTCACCCAAACGTAAGTAAGCACTGCCCAGATTGGCCAACGCCCGAGCTTCGCCATGGCGATCGCCGGTTTCACGGGCAATTGCTAAATCCTGCTCAAAATACCCAATCGCGCCACGCGTATCGCCCAAATCAATATAAGCAGTACCCAGATTGCCCAACGCAACACCTTCTCCATGACGATCACCGATTTCGCGGACAATGGCTAAATGCTGCTCATAATACCCAATCGCATGACGCGCACCCAACTGACGATAAGCAGTGCCCGGATTGCCTAACGCGCCACCTTCGCCATGACGGTCGCCAAGTTCATGCATTATTGACAGCCCTTGCTTAGAACACCCAATCGCACTAAGAATATCACCTGACTGAAGGTAAGCACTGCCCAGATTGCAAAACGCCGCGCCTTCGCCAAAATGGTCGCCAAGCTCGCTGGCGATGGTCAATTGCTGCTCAAAGTATTTGACTGCATCAGGCGCACCGCCCAATTGAATATAAGCCGTGCCCAGATTGCCCAACGCCTGACCTTCGCCATAACGATCGCCGATTTCGCGGGCAATGGCTAAATCCTGCTCAAAATATCCGATCGCCCCACGCGCATCGCCCAACTGACAATAAGCCGTGCCCAGACTGCCCAACGCCCGACCTTCGCCATAACGGTCGCCGATTTCGCGAGCAATGACCAAATGCTGCTCAAAACACCCAATCGCGCTACGCGCATCTCCTAATTGACGATAAGCATTACCTAGATTGCCCAATACAGTCCCTTCGCCATGACGATCACCGATTTCGCTAGCAATTGCTAAATGCTGATCAAAATACTCAATTGCACCACGCGCATCGCCCAACTGAACACAAACATTACCGAGATTTCCCAATACAGTCCCTTCGCCATGACGATCACCGATGTCGCGGGCAATTGCCAACCACTGCTCATAATATCCAATCGCGCTAGGCACATCACCCAATTTAAAAGAAGCATTGCCTAGACCGCCCAACGCGGCAGCTTGCAAGGAGCGCTCTCCTTCTTGCTGCCCGATCGCAAGCACCTTGTCAAAATAGTCCCGCGCCACTGAAAACTTGCCAATGTCTAAGTACGATGCTCCCATCGCATTGTAAGACCACCCCATGGTCACCCGCTCACTTTGTAATTCTCCATGACTGAGTAATTCGATTGGCACAGTTTTGCCGGTTACAAGTTGATAAGCATTTTCTACCACCGATTCCACTTCTGACCAAGTACCATAGCGGGCTTCAGGTCTCACGGCCATACATTGCCGTATCAACGCGGTTACTTCAATGCTCAAATCAGCGGGTAACGCCCTCACCTGACCTGTTTGGTGCGCTTTCTTCAACGCTTGTATGCTGCCTGGCTGCACCGCAGGATGCCCTACCAACATTTCAAACAAGATACATCCGAAAGCATAGATATCTGCACGCAAATCTACATTTGTTTGATCCCATTGTTCCGGCGCCATATACAAAAACGTGCCTCCGCCTTCGGTGCTGCTTCGCGTCACTGTCGCCAATCCAAAATCGGTCACGCGGAGCAGGCCTTCCCGTCCAATGAGCAAGTTCTCCGGTTTCAAATCGCGATGAACCAGACCAGGTATTTTTGTTGTAGAGTGTTTCATGCCACGTGCAATGTGCAAGGCAAAGAGCAGAGCTTGCTCCACAGATAGCGGCTTACCAGGAGTAAGCCAGGAACGTAACGAAGCATCGCGTTTCCCTTCGGCAGCAGCAATGAGTTCGAGAACGAAAAAGACTTCTGGCCCAATATCAGCTTTGAATACTTGATGACAGCGCACGATATGCGGATGCTTGCCCAACTCTACCCATGTCGTGCCTTCGCGCAGGAAGCGATCGCGGGCGGCACGATCAGGGAGAAGCTCAGGCCGGAAAGTTTTGAGAGCCACTGGTCGGCCATTTTCTGCGTGGTCAACGCAAAGGTAAACCAGTCCCATGCCGCCGGCAAGGCTGTGCTTCTCACGCGGGCCTTGCACCACTTCATAGCGGTTGGCGATGAGGGAGCCGGAAGGGTAGATGGACATAAGTCAAAAAAGATAAAAAGAAAAAAAAGATAAAGAGAATTTTTATATCAGATGCGTCCGGATTCTAATGTCAATGCCGAGGTCAGGATCTTTTACCCCGGATTTAACGACGACAGAATCGCCGATTTTAGGATTGGAGGTAGCAGCCACGATATATTCTCCGATTGGTTGAAGGTTGAAACCCCGATTTTGCATCGTAAGGCTAAAACTGCCACTCAATTGATTTCAACAACTGAAGGAATCCCGTTTTTCCCTTTAAAGCTTCAACAAAGGAAGCGGGACGGGGTTTGACTTTTATATGTGCAAAACTAAGGTGAAAGAAAACGACCAGCATACATAGAATTTGTGTCAAATCGGCCGAAATTCTAAAGACAATTTTTAAAGAAGAGAACCCATTGAGGAACACAACCCCAAAATACACGGCTTTCTCGGAAAAAGCAAGTCCCGATCTTAACTTTACAAAGGAGAAGAGCGCCTCAATAAAGAAGCTGCCATCCGGTGCCGGCATGGCTAAAAGAAAAAATTTCCGGATGCAGAATCTCCGCCAAAATCTCCAACGATTCCACCAAGCGCGGGCCGGGGCGATTGAAATACTGATTGCCATCGGCGAGAAAGACACGACGATTGCGCACCGCTTGCAATTGCGGCCATTCCGGTTTTTGTGTGAGTGTAGGCATCTCCTGTCGCGTGCGCGGAATATCGAACCCACAAGGCAGCACGAGAATAATGTTGGGATCTTTTTCGCAGAGCTGTTCCCACGTCATCCACGGGGAATGCTTGCCGGCTTCACCAAAGAGATTGATGCCACCGGCCATTTGCACGAGCTCCGGCATCCAGTTGCCGGCGGTCATGAGCGGTTCGATCCATTCGATGCACGCAACGCGCGGTTTGTTTGGCAGCGCTTGCGCGGACTCGGCAATCGCATTCATGCGTTGTTGGAGTTGTTGCACGAGCGTGCGCCCGCGCTCATGAATGCCGAGTGCTTCAGCCACGCGCATGATGTCCAGCCACACATCGGCGAGGGCATTGGGCTGCAAGGAGGCGATTCGCGCTCGCGAATCAATCAACTCGCACACTGCCGCTTCGACATCGCGGAGGCTGACGGCGCAGACTTCGCATTGCGTTTGGGTGATGATGATATCCGGATGCAGTTGTCTCAGCTTCTCGGCATCGACACGATAAACGGACAAACCCTCCTGCAAAATCGCTTTAACGCGTTGATCGATTTCGTAACTCGTGCCGTCGGTGACGAACTTGGTGGCGGTGCAAATCGGCAATCTTTTCACCGATTCCGGAAAGTCACACTCGTGCGAACGCCCGACGAGCCAATCTTCACAGCCGAGCGCGCAGACGATTTCCGTGCTGCTGGCGATGAGGGAAACAATGCGGGGATTCGACATACGGCAAAAAATCTACTTAAAAAATTCCATACAAGAAAAGCAAAAGCGCACGCAAAGGCGCAGAGACGCAAAGATTTCGCAAAGGCTACGCCCGTTGGGGTTTTCTTTGCGATCCTTCGCGCCTTTGTCCCGCCGTGGCGGGATGAAAGTTTTTTTCGAAGATTCAACTTGTAAGCATGGCTTCGCAGTGTCCGCTGCTATCACTGCTTGCTGCTTTTGCCCATCTCTTCAAACAGCGCGTCAAACTCTTCAATGCGCTTTTTCCAATCAAACGCAGCCATGGCTTGGGCGATTTCAGCGCGCACTTCGTGCAACTGGCGATACTCGCGCAGCAAGCGCCGCAGCTTGCTCTCCAATTCGGCTTCGCTGTTATAAAAAAATTGCTCGTGAAATTTTGCAGGGAGAATTTCCGGATAGCTCAAGCGATTGGGCAAGAGCGGCAGCGTGTGGCAATGCATCGCTTCGATCACGGCAAAGCCAAAGTTCTCTTGAATCGCGGTCGAGACGACGATATCCGCCATGGCCAAAAAACGGGCGTAGTCATACGGGCTTTCCGCATAACCGAATTGCCGGAGGCGAGGGCCGAGTTTCTCCCGGGCTTCGATAAACTCTTTGGGGTGCATCTGAAAATTTTCGCCGAGCAGCAGCAGCTCGTAGTCGATGCCTTCTTCGGCCAGCTTGTACATCTGCTTGAAGAAAACCCCGGGCTGTTTGTCAAACTCCCAGCGGTGATTCCACAGGATGATCGGTTTGGAGTTATCCAACACCGCAGGGCGCCGGAACTCCGAGAAGTCGATGCCCATATAAATGACTTGCGATTTCGCCATGACTTGCTCGTACGCCTGCTCCGGCGCAAACTCGGGAATGTCGTTGATGAAATGTTTCAGCGCGTAGTCGAACTCTTGAAAATGATAGCGCGAGTTGAACAAGCAACGGTCTGCCGCCAGCGCCGAAACCAGATTGGTGAAGCCGAAATTCAATTCGGGTTTTTCTCCTTCAGGGGTCGGGTAGGTTAATTGGTTCTCGTGCAAGAAAAGAATCGACGGGCAGGTGAATCGCGCGAGCGCTTTGAGATCGGCCAGATTGATCAGATCGGTCGCAACGATCAAATCAGCTTGGCGCAAGGCCTCGCCATATTCTTCGGCAATGTGCAAGGCGGCGCTGCGCAAACGCCATTTCCAAAAGCGCGACGGCAGGGTGATGGGGGTGATGTCGTGGCGGCTGTACTTGACGAGGCCATCGAGGAAGCTCTTGTGCGAACCCCCATAAAACGATTCGACAAAGACGATATTCACAGGCATTTCTCCTTTCTTGGGGCACCGAGTATTTTGATTCAAAATCCAATCCGCTGCGGCCCGGTGTAAACGACAGCGGTTTCGCCGCGCAAAAAGCCGACGAGCGTCATGCCGCTCTCTTCCGCCAATTCGACGGCGAGAGACGAGGCGGCGCTGATGCCCGCGACAAACGGGAGACCACCCAACAAGGCTTTCTGCGCGATTTCAAAACTCAATCGCCCGCTGACCAAAAGTCCAAAATAAGAAAGCGGCAGCTCGTGCCGGCGCATGGCCCAGCCGAGAATTTTGTCTACGGCGTTGTGGCGGCCAATGTCTTCACGCAGCGCCACGATCTCACCCGGCGGCGAAAACAACGCTGCCGCGTGCAAGCCGCCGGTGCTGATAAACGCGGTTTGACAGACACGAATCTTTTCGGGTAAAGTTTGCAAAATGGAAAACGGGATTTGCCAATGGCTGTTGAGAAGGGGCGCTTGCAAACGCACGCGGTCAAGCGAGGCGCGGCCGCAGATGCCGCAGCTCGAGCTGGCAAAAATGTGCCGCTGCCAGCCGGAAATTTCTTTTTCGGAAATCCCTGGCAAACGGCAATTCACCACGTTGGGAATGTCGAGGCCCAACTCGTCGCGAGCACACGCAATCTCTACCTCTTCCGGGGTTTTGTCACTTGCTTTTTGCTTTTTGCCGTTTGCTTTTTGCTTTGTCAGGATGCCTTCGGTGAGCAAAAAACCGCGCGCCAGATCGAAGTCGTCACCCGGGGTGCGCATCACCACCGCAAGTGGAATATTGTTGAGCCGAATCTCCAACGGCTCCTCGACGACGAGCGCATCGGTTGTTTCCTCGAGGTGCTCGCGCCTTACACGGCTGATGGCAAAATGCTTGACACCCTTGCTCATGATTGCTGATTTCTCCACATCGTCATTTCAAAAATACGGCAGAAAAGAGACCATTGTCAAGCGATTTCGCATGCAAGTTCGTTTGTTGTATCACCTCACGGGTGGAGTAGCGCCCCGCACTTTGCGGGGCAGACAAGATGTCTGCGCTACGTTTTCTACCAATAACTGAGGGATTACTGCAAGTTCGTTTGTTGAAAATTTGACTTGACATTTTCTTACAAATTTTTATATTTAGGAATGAGCGGTTGCTTAGCCCGAGTGGTAGGAAAATGTTGCAGGATTTTACAAATCGCCAGGCGCTGCCATTTTTTGAAGAAAAATCGCAAGGCCCGAGTATACCCAAAAGAGGTGTACTTGGGTTTTTTGTTTTTGGGATGAACAGATAATTCTCAATTTAGAAATTTGTACTTTTCCTTGCCAAGTAAAAGCAACAAATCTATGCGGTTGAGGTGAAACGATGCGATCAGCATGCATGATCATTTATTCGGGGATAAAGGAGTAAGAGTAAGGAAGAAATGAACTCAGCCAAAAGAACCCAAGCCGCTCTTGTTTTTGCAGTTGCTTGTATTTCCGTTTTCTCTTGCGAGGATCATAGTACTCAACCTCCCCTCCGAGAATGCGATCCCTCGCTGGTCACATCATGTGATGCACCGATAAATAAATGGCAATTCCTAGGATTGGGTAATGAAAGTATCAGTGCCATAGAAATTGAACCGTGCAATCCACAAACAATCTATGTGGGAAGCTCGTCTGACTTTAGCGCAGGCACTCCTGGCAGGCTATTCAGGAGCACCGATTGCGGCCGGACTTGGGATACTCTCCTTGTCGGTAGTGGTGCGAAGTTTCGTGCTATCGTGCTTGATCCTTCTAACCCCCAAATTATTTATACGCTGCCGCACGCCATCGTGAAAAGCACAGACGCCGGAAAAAGCTGGCGACAGATCACGAATGGAATGCGGATTGATCCTGAGACGCGTGCGCAAAGCCTGGTGATGGATCCAACGAATCCCAACATCCTTTATGCTGGCACTGGTGGCTTTTTCGGCGGATCATTGTATAAGAGTGTCGATGGAGGAGCAAGCGGGCGGAACTTGTATCAGTCGGAAGAGATAACGCCCGGATTACAAGATGGGGTTGTCAGCTTGGCGATTGACCCCAGGAACCCGAGTATCCTTTACGCTGGTACGGCGTGGCGTGGACTTCTCGTGAAAAGTACTAATGCAGGGGAAACGTGGAGTCTAACGGGCTTGGGCGCGACCGGACAAATCGTTCACCACATTCTTGTTGATCCCAAGGAATCATCAAGAGTATTCATAGGAGTTAATTTGCAAGGAATTTTCAAAAGCGACGATGGTGGCAGTAATTGGGTATCCCTGAATGAAGGTTTGCTACTCAATAGCAGTGTAATGAAGATTCAAAAATCAGTCCTAGCAGACAAAATATTTATCGTGACAACGAGTGGTGATAGCGGCTGGATATACCAATCAGATCAAATGAGTCAATGGGAGAAGTTGGGCATTGATACTCTCCGACAATCATATTATTACAGTGATTTGAAAATAACCCCGACAAACGATCTTTACTTCGGCACAAGAGGTATATTTAGGATTCGTCTTTTGTAAAGAAGAAATGAACTCAGCCAAAAGAAACCGAGCCGCTCTTGTTTTTGTGGTTGCTTGCATTTCCATTTTCTCTTGCAAGCGCAATATTACCGAAGCCCCAATCGAAAAATGCGATCCATCGCTGGTCACTCCATGCGATGCACCGATCAATCAATGGCAATCCCTGGGATTGGGCAATGAAAGTATCACGGCCATAGAAGTTGACCCGTGCAATCCGCAAACAATCTATGCAGGAAGCTCGTCTGACTTTAGCGCAGGCACTCCTGGCAGGCTATTCAGGAGCACCGATTGCGGCCGGACTTGGGATACTCTCCTTGTCGGTAGTGGTGCGAAGTTTCGTGCTATCGTGCTTGATCCTTCTAACCCCCAAATTATTTATACGCTGCCGCACGCCATCGTGAAAAGCACAGACGCCGGAAAAAGCTGGCGACAGATCACGAATGGAATGCGGATTGATCCTGAGACGCGTGCGCAAAGCCTGGTGATGGATCCAACGAATCCCAACATCCTTTATGCTGGCACTGGTGGCTTTTTCGGCGGATCATTGTATAAGAGTGTCGATGGAGGAGCAAGCGGGCGGAACTTGTATCAGTCGGAAGAGATAACGCCCGGATTACAAGATGGGGTTGTCAGCTTGGCGATTGACCCCAGGAACCCGAGTATCCTTTACGCTGGTACGGCGTGGCGTGGACTTCTGGTGAAAAGCACTAATGCAGGGGAAACGTGGTCTTTGACCGGACTGGGGCAGACGAGTCACGTCGTCGATTTTGTTGCTATACATCCGAGATCAAGCGAAACAATTTATGCGGGTGTAAGGTTCAGCGGACTATTTGTTTCGCACAATGCTGGCGCGAACTGGCAGAAGGAAAGTTTGCCGGATAGTGTCCAGGGTTCCCCCCTAGACATTGTCTTTAATTCCACTGAACCATCTGATATTTACTTGGCGACCGGTTTCGGATGCTTTAACAAAGCCTGTAATACGTGCTCCTGGAGAGAGATGAATGAAGGTTTAGTTCGTCGTTCTCTCAACGTTCTTGCCCAAGGAGGGGACGGTATTTTTTATGCAGGAAGAAGCACCTTCGATGGCAAGAATGGCGGCCTTTATGTGCGAAGAATTTCGCGATAACGTTTAATCTGCTCGATATGGTTTGTTTATTTTCTCCACAAAATTCTGAGCGCCCGCCGCCTTGTGAAATTACAAAGGCGCCCTCGAGGCGTTCTCCAAGCAAAAAGTCCGGCTAAGGAATCAAATTGCAAAAGAGTACGTGTCTCCTCTTGAGGCGCCTTTATTTTTAAAATATACAAAGAATTTCGAGAAAATCAACACGAATCACTGAAACCAAGTCTCACCTGTTATCTGAATAAGGAGAGCAACCATGAAAAATAACAAACACCTCCAAAAGCCGCTTTCCCTAATTATTGCTTTCTCTTTGGTGTTGTTCACCTTAGAAACCTCCTTCACGCAAGAGAGAGTAGCCGGGAAACTTATCAAAACCGGTTTCTGGAATGGCCGTGAAATTCGTTTTGTTGAACGTGAAGTGGCTGTCAAAATTACGCCGTCGGCAACTCCGTCACAAATCTCGGACTTGTTGACCAAAGTCAATGCAACGCTCAAGAGCCCCTTCGATGTGCTGGGGTGGGGAGTACTCGAACTGCCTGAAGGTGAGAGTGAATTCTCTGCAATTGCCGAGCTGGAAAAGTTGCCAATTGTGCTTATGGCCCATCCCAATACTATAACGAAAGTTCATAATGAACCAAACGATCCGTATTTTAAAGGGACAAGCCCAGCAACTTATCCGTATCAGTGGGCGTTAAAAAACACTAGTCAATCCCCGCCATCAGGGACAAACGATGCGGATATTGATGCACCAGCAGCGTGGAGTGTCACGACAGGGAATTCCAACGTTATCATTGCAATACTCGACACCGGCATTCCGATGCAGAGCGGAGCCTTGTCACATCCTGATTTGGATGACCCTAATAAAATTGATCTGGGTTCGGATTATATCGATCCTCCGGGTTCTCCAGCATATCAAGAAGGTGTTCGTGACCGACGCGGACATGGAACTCACGTTGCAGGCATTGCTGCGGCTGAGAGCAACAATGGGACAGGTATTGCTGGTGTGGCCTGGAATTGCAAGATCAGAGTGATCCAAGTCTTTGATGAATTTGGAACCGGTACAACGGCAGCTTTCAGAAGCGGCGTTATTGAAGCAGTGGATTATCAACGAAATAATCCCGGCAAAAAGGTCGTAATCAACTACAGTGGTGGCGGAGGCGCTAATCCACAAATGGAGGATGCCGTTTCGTATGCAAACACTTATGGTGTACCAGTTGTGGCATCTGCTGGGAATAACTGCGGCAGTCCAGTTTTGCATCCAGCGGCTTACTCTTCTGCTTATTCCAATGTGATTGCCGTTTCGGCGACAAATCATAATGATGTCATCACCGAGTATTCAAACGTTGGTCCACAGGTGAATGTCGCTGCGCCTGGCGGCCATGGGACAACCAATGTCTGCCAAACAGGGACTGTCGTCTACGATGGCGATGACATATACTCAACAACGCCAAATTATTCCTTCAACATTCAAAATGACCATCCCGAAGTGACCCAGAGCTACGGTTATCTGGCAGGAACCTCAATGGCAGCACCGCATGTTGCTGGAACGGCTGCACTTATGTTATCTATAGATAATTCTTTTACTGCTTCTCAGATTAGGAACGTGCTCCAACAAAGCGCAGACGATAAAGGATCTTCAGGTTTTGACAACCAATACGGCTACGGCCGCCTCAATGCCTACCAAGCCCTGTTGCTCACTCACGCTTATTCGAATAAATCAATGTCTGCTGGCGCCACGGCATACAATAGCGGCCGGCGCATGGTCATCGAAAGCAACGGCAAATATCATCTCGTCTTCGAATCCGGCGCCTATGATTATCATTCCAGTGATGATTTGCTTGGCGAAATCTTTTATCGAAGCTCTACGGATGGTGGCGTTACCTGGAGCACGCCGGTGCGGTTGAGTGCTGGAAATGAGAAAAATCAATATCCGAGCATCGTTGAGCGTTCCGGCAAGCTTTACGTTGTTTGGCAACGCAAGACTGGCACGAACACCTATGACATTCTATTTCGTCATTTCAATGGCACCAGTTGGGAGGCCATTAGAAATGTCACGACTGGTATCTCCGTCAGCAGTGATCCGGTTCCGGTCATCGCTATCAGCACGCCCACGGCAAGTTTTGAAATGATGGTCGCTTATAAAACAGGCAGCGGCATCAAATCCCGGCGCTCAATCAGTACAACTGGATCGACCTGGGAAAATGAAATGACGGTTACCAGCACCACCAGTGCCTACCACCGCCCAAGCCTTGTTTATCGTAGCAACGATCCCGCTTATTTCCAAATTACATGGAGTGACGGCTATAATGTGTTCTATCGAAAATTTACCGGCAGCGTCTGGAATTCGGAAACCAACGTCAGCAGTGGGTTGGGCGGTTCAGCAAACAATCACAACTCCCCATCTTATGCGGTTTCGGCCAACAACGACCGGCATATTGTGTGGTATGCCTATGATCCGGCTTCTTGCAATAACTTAGTAATTTTCCATAATCTCAATCTCAACACCACGGTTTATTCAAAGTTTTATAGTAGCACCTGTCTCAACAACTACTCGTGGCCCAATGTCGGTGGTTTGTCCGGCGGCGGGACGGTGGTTTTTTGGGAAGAAAACTACCTCGGCATCACTCAAAATATTCGCAAGGCGCAGCACAATGGCACTTCATGGATAGATGGCTCTGCGGGCACGCTTTACGGAAACAATGGCTTGTTTGTTTCTGGCGCTATCCGCAATCCACCAGCGGGTCCCGTTAAAGCCGTATGGCGCAGCATAGGACAGCCACCGGTTGTTTTGACGCTCGGTTCTTCGCTTCAAAAGCGCGCTGAAACTGATACAATTGTCTACAGCCGTCAACTCGTTTATGGAATTGACACCACATCGGTCTTGGCGCTGCGGCTTTTTGCTCCACAAATCTCCGGAGAAAATGCACCGTTAACTTTTCCCGTCGTTGCCAACGACGATTCACTCGTAGCGGCAAGACTGGATGGAAAAATGACGTTCGATTTTTTTGTCCCAGCGAAGGCGGATACGGCGAAGTTGGACGTGGAAATATACGCAAAAGAAGCGAGCAAACTTTTACAAAACGGCCAATCTTCGTTGCAAATCAAATTTGAGCTGATTGATCTGGCGACAAATCGTCAAATGACGATTGCCAACGTGGGAAATTTGCCTCTCTCCGGCAGGATCAAAATGAAGAAGTCGCTTTCACTGCCTTTAGCCACATTGCGTGGGTTTACCATGCGTATGCGCCCTGTATTCTTTGGTCTTGATCTTGGCAAAGTGCGCGGAGCGCTCGTGCATGAATATGGCGCTTATCCGGCCGACAGTGTTCAAAGCAAAAAAGCAATCATGCCAACCGCAGCCAATTCACATCATTTTGCTATACGCGTTCATCCCAATCCCTTCAATCCCATAACGCACATTAAATTTTCACTGCCTACGGCCGAAGCGATTACACTGCGCATTTATGATATGAATGGCCGGTTGGTGCGAGAGCTGTTGCATGCGCAACGCGCTGCGGGTGAACACCTTGTGTCATGGGATGGGCGAGATGAACGTGGTGCAGCAGCAGCCAGCGGGGTTTATTTCATTCGCTTCGAGGCAGGCAATGCCGTAGAGGTTAACAAAGTGCTGTTGGTTCGTTAAGCGGTTGCTCATTCAATTTGATTAGTGACAAAAGGCGGGAAAGCCTCCCGCCTTTTGTTTTATAATGCAAAGCACGCGGGTTTCGTGCTTATACGCTATTCACCGCAGAAAATTCTGCGTGTCTTCATCTATTAGATCATTCGCCGACGGGGAGAGCGCTTCGTCAGGCGGCTCGCGGCGGGGGGGCAGCTTGGCGCCGAGCAACGATTGGATGGTTTGCAAAACCTGCTGGACGCCGACATTTTCACAGCGCTGCTTCTCACCGCGCAAAGCGATGAACTTTTTACCAAGCGGCTTCCACTCGTTCGGATCGGTCGGGCCGAAAATGGCAACGAGCGGCGTGCTCACGGCGGCAGCTAGGTGCATCACGCCGGTATCGTTGCAGACAAAAACATCGGTGTGAGAGAGAAGGGCGGCAAGCTGGCGCAACGACAGGCCATGAACCACGATCGGTTCAAACGGCAACCGCCGGCGCAAATCCAAGCCGAGCTCCTTTTCTTTCGGTCCCCAGGTTACAATCAAACGCACGGCAAATTGGCGGTGCAACGCGGTCGCCAGCTCCGCAAATTTTTCCACCGGCCAGCGGTTTTGCAGCTTGCCGGCGCCGGGGTGGATCGCCACGATCACCTCGTTGTCATCGACGCCGTACTGGCGCAAAAAATTCCGCGCCAGCAGCTTGTCTTGCGCGGTGAGCGTCATCACCTCGCCGCGATCGTCCGTGTCGATGCCCAAATGCCGCACGATGTCGAGATTGCGCTCGGTTTGGTGTTTCGGCTGGTTGAAATAACGCGCCACGAGATTATAAAAAAAATTGCGCCGGCAGCCGGAAAAGATGCGATGCTCGCTGCCGAGAATGTAGCGCGCGCCGGAAAAATGCGCCAACATATCGCTCGTCAAAGAGTGTGAAACCGTATTGAGCACGATGGTCAAATCCCAACCGCGGCGCAGTCCGGCCACCAAGCGCCAGAGCTTTGCAGGCGTCCACAAATAGCCTTTTTCGGGAAAAACGATAACGTCGTTGACGTACTCATTATTGTAAACTACTTCCGCCGTATAACTGCGCGCCAAAACCGCAATGTGCGCTTGTGAAAAGAATTGCCGCAACGCGCGCAACACCGGCGTCGCGAGCAAAAAATCGCCGAGCTGATCGTGCTGGCGAATCACCAGAATGCGGCGAATGGCGTAAAGATTCAGGAGATTGGGAGAAACGACGCCGCGATCCAGCCATTTCTCAAAAATGCCCAGCCCGCTTCTTTTAAAGGCCTGCTCGATATTGTTCCAAAATTTCAAAACGACTTTCTCCTTTCGTCGATTGCACGCCGAAAAAGACTTTCCAGTTTATCGATCATGCACTCGATGGTAAAAAGCTCAGCGGCGCGTTCACGGCCGGCGCGACCAAATTGCTCGCGCAATTCTGGATTTTGCAACAAGTCGATGGCGCGGCTGGCCAACGTCTCGGCGTCGCCCGGCGGCACGAGATAGCCGGTTTGGCTATCCGCAATAATCTCCAGCATGCTGCTGGTGTTCGTGCTAATCGCCGGCTTGCCAGCAGCCATGGCTTCGATGAGCACGATGCCGAATCCTTCCCAGCGTGAGGGCAATAATAAAATATCAATGGCCTGCATCACGCTGACCACGTCATTTATAAAGCCGGGGAGCAAAACGGCGCTGCCCCAATTTTGACGGCGTACCTCGCTCTCGATCATTTCTTGCAAGGGGCCGCGACCGACTAGAACCAGCCGCACTTGCGGTATCTGGCGATAGATGCGAGCAAACGCCTCCAGCAAAATGTCGATGCCTTTGCGTTTATCGAGCTGCCCGACAAAACCGAGCAGCGGCGCCTCTTTCGGAACGCCCCATTCTGTGCGCAAACAACGCCGGCTTGGTTGTAAAAATGGCTGCATATCAATGCCGTTGTAAATGACTTCGATGCGCTCGGGATCGAGCCACGGCGCGTTGAGCAACAGCGCTTGCTTCGTCGCGACGGAATTGGCGATGAGGCGCGTCGCCAGAACATTATACGCCAAACGATAACGCCAGTGATTCTTGAGCGGATAGTCGATGCCGCGTCGCGGAATGACCGCCGGCACGCCGGCGATTTTTGCGGCGATGCCGCCGAGACGCAGTTCTTTATCCATATTCGTGAGCACGACTTCGATACGCTCCTGCTTCATAAACCGCGCCAATCGTGCAATCGTGAAAGGATCGAAATCGCCGCGAAACGTGAGCAATTTGACCGGCACGCCTTGCGCGATGGCACGCTTGGCCAATTCCGTTTCAGGTCGGCAACACAACCAGACGTGATGTCCGCGCTCTTGCAACGCCCGCAACGTGCGCAGCATCCAAACTTCCCCGCCGCCGAACATCTGAATGCTGTTGATGAAAAGAATGCGCATGGCTTTTTCGCCCGTTGCTTGTTGCTCGTTGTCCCGCAGAAGCAGCGATTTTTTCACGGGTATTTATTTGACCCATGTGCATTCATTTGAAGCGGAAATCGACTTTGAAATTGTATAGCCATGGAACTTTTGGGTTAATACCTTCCGCTTCCAGTTTCTGAGGCAA
>Ga0247727_10000189_pt1 | contig 142806 bp, 105 predicted proteins | sample WisWelCaveWW1625_FD_202498 | JGI IMG/M metagenome (GOLD analysis project Ga0247727, IMG submission 202498) | Biofilm microbial communities from Wishing Well Cave, Virginia, United States - WW16-25 | ecosystem: Environmental > Aquatic > Deep subsurface > Groundwater > Cave microbial mat... | reverse complement strand
CTCCGTAGGAGTGGCATGTTTACGGGGTTCAATAATCGCGACGGCCCTTCGCGCCACATTTCACTCCTTCGGAGTTCAAAGCTAACACAAAAATCCACAGCTATAAACATGGCATCCCTACGGGATTAGATAGAAGGGGGGCGTTTTGCGAAGATAGAATTGAGAGGAAGAGTCAAGGTCGGCGCAAAAGAAAGCCCCTAAAACGCAACGAGTCCCGATTGGGTCGGGACTCGTCAAAGCATTCGTCAGACACAGGCGTGGTTAAAATCCTGAGCCACCGCCACCACCTGCGCCAGGTCCGCCAGGTCCGGCCTTCACGTTCGTTTTCACCTTCATGGCTTGCTCCTTTGAGACTTGGGGTTAATAGCTTTGCGGTTGATTTGGTTTCTCTTCTTTGCTTTCAGCTTTCACTTACTTGATGCAGCTTGTAGCGAAATTCCATAAAACTTTTAAAACTTTTTTGCTTGACTTTGGTTTCGCTTTCTGTCTTATTGATGCAGGCCTTGCCCAAATTCCATAAAGGATTTTGCAGTTTTTTATCTGAATGGAAGGAGACGACATGTGCACCCGTATTTTATTGGTTCCATTGACCGCCATTTTTATCTTCCTCCTCGCCTGCCAAAATAAAGAGAAGTCGCCGGAACAAACCACCAGCCGGAATCCAACGCTGGCCGCCGATACTTCTGCCTCCGACACCGCCCGCGCCAGCCAATACTTTGCCCGCGCCGAGCAATTTGCAAAGAAGATAAATATGACAGCGCGATTGTGTATTACGAAAAAGCCGGCAAAATCTACCAGGCGCGAGAAGTTTGGGAAAAATATATCCGCTGTGTTAACGAAATAGGCAATCAGTTTTTGTGGAAAAGTGCCTACGAGCAAGCCACGCAATACTTGGAGCAGGCGCTTGCCCTCGGCCACCAACATTTTGGTGAACAACATCTGGAAGTGGCGCGAAGCTACTTTTATTTGAGTAATCTTGCTCGATTGCGCAACCAGTTTGACGAAGCGCTGCGTTATTCTCAAAAGGCGCTCGCCATCCGGTTAGCCAGGCTGGGGGAACAACATCCTGAAGTGGCGAAATGCTACCGGCGCATAGGCGTGATTTATTTCAATACCGGAAAGTACGACAGCGCGCTGGTTTTAAGTGAAAAATGTTTGTCCATTCAAAAAGCGACATTGAATGAACTGGCGCCGGAATTAGCCGATAGTTATAATATAATTGCCATGATCTATTCGACGAAAGGAGACTATGAGCGCGCGCTTGAGTTTGACGAAAAAGCCCTGTCCATAGCTTTGGCGCCACCCAACGCGAAGACTTCCCGTTCAACTCTTGTAGATATCTATCGGGACATCAGCACCACTATTTTGTTCAAGGGTTACTATGACGAGGCCCTGGAGTATGCGCAAAAGGCTTTGGCAGGTGCGCTGGAAGTTGAAGGAAAGAACAGTTGGTCGGCTGCGTATAGCTACGATCTCATCGCGAATATCTATGTACGTAAAAGTGATCCTGCCCAGGCCCAGCTCTATTTTGAAAAAGCTTTGGCGATCTATCTGGAACTGTTAGGCGAACGATCGACGGAGGTCGCCACGGTCTACATTAATTTAGCCAGTCTTTGCTCTTGGTGGAAACGTGATTATGACCAAGCCCTCACGCTCAACCGCAAAGCTTTGTCGATCTACACGGCATTATTTCATGGAGAACACCATGAAAATGTAGCGCATGCCTATGGCCGATTTGCGGGAATTTATGAAGCCAAGGGCGACCATGCTCAAGCATTGCCAGCATACACCAAGGCATTGTCAATCCTGCAGAGCACCTTGGGAAGACAGCATCCCTTGCTTTCTCATTACTTGTTAAGGTTGGGAGGGTTTTATCACAAAAAGGGTGAATACAACCAGGCATTGGTCTGGTATAAAAAAGCATTAATGAATTCGCAAGCCACAATGGGAAAGCGAGATCCGTATTTGGCAAGATCTTATTATTCTATGGGGGAGGTTTATGATGTCAAAGGCGATTATGACAAGGCGCTGCGTTTCTTTCAGCAAGCTCTCATTGCCAATGCGCAGCAATTCGAGACGTTGGAACTCTACGAAAATCCGCCGCTGCAAGATTTCCTTGGCGAATGGGAGCTGCTCAAAACGCTTGATGATAAAGCCGATGCGCTGGCCAGGCGTTATGCCAGGCAGTCCCATGACCTTCGTGACCTAAAAGCGAGCCTTGCCACCGTTGAGTTGCTGTTACAGTTCCTGGATAATACGCGACGAAGCGTAAAAACAGAAGGCAGCAAGCTGCAATGGGCTCACTGGTTTTCTTCAGTTGAAACGTCTCTATGTAAAGCGAGTTGGCTTTACCAGGCCACCGGCCAAAAAGATTATCTTGAGACCGCCTTTAAGTTTGCGGAAAAAAACAAAGCGGGCGTCATGCTCGACGCGCTCGCCGAAGCCGAAGCTAAAAAGTTTGCCGGCATTTCGGACAGTTTGCTGCAACGCGAACGGCAATTGCGCATTGATCTGAGTTTTTATGAAAAAAATCTTACGGAAGAAAAACTCAAAGGCACAGACGGCGACAGCGCCCAAATCGCGTTGTGGCAGGACATGGTGTTTGATTTGAAGCAGGCTTACGATGCGCTGCTGCAACGCTTTGAGCAGGAATATCCGGATTATTACGCTCTCAAATATCAGACTAAAACCGCCTCGGTGCCAGAAGTGCAACAGATACTGGATGAAAACACAGCGCTGGTGGAGTACGTGACCGGCAGTGACACGCTATTTATTTTTACCTTTACGCCACGCAGCTTCGATCTCACGACCGTCGCCAAAGATTCTGCGTTTGAGCAGCAAATCACGCAATTACGCGAGGGCATTATTGCGCAGGATTTTGCCAGGTATGCGTCACCGGCCCATCGGCTCTATCAACTGCTGCTGGCGCCGATCGCGGATAAGCTGAAGGAGAAAAATCTGATTCTCATACCGGATGGCGCCTTGAGCGGGATTCCATTTGAAGCCTTGCTCACGGAGCAAGTTGCAGAGGGCAAGTCGCAAGATTATGCGAAATTGCCCTACTTGATGAATGATCACGCCATCAGCTACGCTTATTCCGCCACGCTCTTGCAACAGGAATTGCAAAAGAAAAATCAGGAAACGCCGCGCGACTATCTCGCCTTCGCGCCGGTGTTTGCGAATGGCCTGCCCGCCGGCACGCGCGGCGCGGATTTCTTCAAAGAAAATTTCGCGCCCAACTCCTCTAAAACTGCCACTGCCTCTGCTACTGCTTCTGCCTCTGCCACTGCCTCTGCTACTGCTTCTGCCTCTGCCACTGCCTCTGCTACTGCTTCTGCCTCTGCCACTGCCTCTGCTACTGCTTCTGCCTCTGCCACTGCCTCTGCTACTGCTTCTGCCTCTGCTACTGCTACTGCCGCTGCCACTACTTCTGCCACTCGCATCCGCGGCTATCTGCCGTCAACTAAAAAAGAAGTCACCGGCATTCTGGAGCGCTTTAAAAATTCCTACAATATTTTCGAGCGTTGGTTTGGCCATAAATCAAAAGTGTATTTGGAGCGCGAAGCCAACGAGAGCAAACTCAAAGCCGGCGCTTTGGAAGATTATCGCATTCTGCACTTTGCCACGCACGGCTTGGTCAATGAGAAGAATCCCAAACTCTCCGGCTTGATTTTATCGCCGGAAGATTCGACTTCCAAAGAAGACGGCATTTTGCATTTGGCCGAGATTTACAATTTGAATCTAAACGCCGATCTCGTCGTATTGAGCGCGTGCGAAACCGGCCTCGGACAAATCGCGAAAGGCGAAGGCATCATCGGCTTGACGCGCGGTTTTCTCTATGCCGGTGCTTCAAATTTGCTCGTCTCATTGTGGCAGGTGAGCGATGTGACGACCGCGGATTTGATGGTGGACTTTTACGACAAGCTGCTCGGCGGGATGAGCAAGCCCGTAGCGCTGCGCGAGGCCAAATTGCAAATGATCCACCGCCATGCGGAATATGCTAAGCCGTATTACTGGGCGCCGTTTATTTTGGTGGGGAGGTGAATCGCCTGATGATGAATCATCAGGCTCAGAGGTGAAAGCCGCCTGAAGGCGACTACCAGTCATTGGCTCATCAGTTCAGCCGTCTTTAGACGGCTTGCAACTTTGAGCCTGCGGTTTCAATCGCAGCGAGGGTTAACAACAAAACTCCCCCAAAACGCCACGAGTCCCGATTGGCTCAGGACTCGTCAAAGCATTCGCCAGGCACCGGCGCGGTTAAAAAGCAATGCCAAATTTGAGCAGCTCCACGTCGATATAACCTTTCCGTTGAGCAAATCAATGCCTTCGATCTGTTTGTCCGTGCCGGTGAAATAACGGCCCACGGTCAGGCTGGTGCCCCAATAGAGTCCGCTGCGGGAAAAATAACGATAGCCAATGCCGAAGCCGACGCCGAATTTGTGCAACGTAATCTTTTCTCCGTTTGAGTCAACGCTGAAAAAGGGAATCTCGTCGGTGTCTTCGCGGCCGTGGAGATATTGGTAACGCCCGCTGGCGCTCAAATAAAAGCCGCCTTGATGCTGGCCCAAAAAGCGCCGATAATGGCTATCGATGGAAAAAGTGACGGGATCGCCATCATCATTGCCGGCGTTCCGGAAAAAGATCGGAAAAGCGATTTCGGCGTGGCGGTCGGCGCTGAACCAAGACATGCCGCCGCTGAGCACGAGTTGGTCATCCGCACTGGCCAGCAAGAGATAAGCCGGATTGAACTCTACGCCCACTGTTTTGTTGGCTAACGGCTTAACGTACTCGACTTCTCGTTGAATCTTGTCGAGCTTGGTCATCATGGCCTTTTGATTTGTGAGTACCGTGTCGATCTTGGCCGCTTCTTGCGCCAGTCCAATGTTCGCCAGGATCAAGAGACTGCACAGGCCAAGCACGAACACTTTTGGGGAAAACCTTTGGCGTAACATAATCTCCTCCATCATTACAAAAGTTATTTGAACCATTCTCAGTTGCCGTTTCAATTTTACTATGCGATTAACCTGCAATAAACACGCCATTCTAATTTTTGCCCACCCGCTCGAACTCAATGTGCCAAGTTATTGTTTTTTAGAAAACGGAATCTCTGGGGATGAGCAGCTTTATAACATTTCAAGAAAAGATGGTGGTAATAAAGTTGTCATGGTCGTGTTCATACTACCGTGTAAAATGTGTGGAGAGGTTTAAGGAGCCATGTAAAACCGATTTCGCTGGCTTCGAAACGGAAAGATGACTGAGAAATACCAAGGCCTATGCAGCACGTCATATACCGCATAGGCCTTGGAGCGAGAGGTTAAAATTTTAATGGGGGCTGCGACAAACCATCACTCGATCTACCTCGCCAGCCGTTTCAGCTCGCCGAGCAACAAGTCGCCGACGAATTTGAGGCCGCGGACGTGGATGTTACAATCGCCGTCGCCCAGCTCGATCGAGAACTCGCGGTTGATATTTTTTTCGCTGTACGACTCGCCGCGCTGGAAAGTCACGAAGGCGGTATACGTGCCGCTGATCGTGCCGGTAAATTTGCGGGTGTGCTCGAGCCGTTTGCCGACCGGGCCTTTCACCTCGGTAAAGGTCAGCTTCAACGTGTGATCCAGCGTGCGCACGGAGTTGCGCGTGGTGATGGTATCGACCGCGGAACGTTCATAGTTGCCATTGATGGTAATGAGGCGCGTGTTCACGCCGGTGGCGGTGAAACTGCCGCTCAAACCGGTTAATTTCTGCGATAAACGTTTGGTGCGATGCGTGCCCGTGCCTTCGACGATGTTGAATTTGATCGTATACGCCGTGTCTACGCCGACGATGTAGTACTTTTGCGGCTGGCCGGTCTTGTTCAAAAATTGATACGTGTACGTGCGGCTGATCTGCGCATACGGCACGCCGTTGGGGTTGCCGCGCTCGCGGGACAACTTCAAGGTCCACGTGCCGGTTGCCGGGTCATAACTCGTGTCGATCTTCGCCGTCTCGGCCGCCTCGCCATACTTGCCGAGCCAGTCGCCCGATTGTTTTTGAATGCCGCTTTTGCTGGCAAGCTCAATCACGTCACTCAATTGATCGGCCACGCCGCCGTTGTCGGAACCAATGGCACTCGCAATGGATTCGGCGGCATCTTCCGTGGCGTTCATATCATCTTCCGCCGAAAGCGGATCACTCTTCTCACATCCCATCATTACCAGCGCGGCAAAAGCTGGAATCAATAAACCGGCTAATTTTTTGGACTGCATGATTTCTCCTCGATAAATTTTGTCCATGATTGCAGAAGCATTGTTTTATATATAAGCTCAAGCCCGCATCCTATTCGTGCGCAAGCCAATCGTCAACCGAAGCCTCAGAGCTTCCTTGCTGCTGAACTCAACGACGACTTCGTTGACTTCGCGTATGCTAAAAGCAACGATTGTGCCATTTTAAAATGGCGTCGTAAATTAAAAGGTTATGTCAGGGAGGCGGGCCCGTGACTGAACTCAATGTTCGATAAGGTACATGATGAAAGCACTGGTGGGTACAGGGAAAAAATCTCTTGCTTCGATGGCAGCGTCGTTATATCTTAAACGAAACTTCATTAATATCGGGTAATGCCTCAGGTTACAAGTGGACCGTCCGGACGCTGAACTTCGAGAACTCGCCAGAATTGCGTATGGCAAAGCGTCCGGACGGTGTTCTTCCATCCGTGACTGAGGTGTTACTAATAGCGCATTTCACCTCAGGAGTTTCCCGTGTCGCGACTCGTCATTTGCTCCGGCCTCTCGTGGGCGGCGCTGCGGCAAGCCGGCCACTCGTGGCTTCCCAGCGGCCCTGCTCCCGCCTTGGTTCTCACCCCCACTTTATGGAAATTGCGAAAATTACAAACAGCGTTTTCCAGCAGTCACGTCTTGACGACGGTCGAGCTGTTGGAGCGCTATCTCGATAGCAAATTCAAGCAAAAGTATTTGCTCTCCAAAGCCGCGATGACGCATTTGCTCAATACGATTATCTACGAAGCGGCTGGTGAGGAGAAAACGGTCTCGTCGCGTTTTTTGAATATCGAGACCTCTTATCCGGGCTACGTGCGCGCGCTGACCGAGTTTATCATCGACTTTCGCGAGAACGGCGGCGAGAGCTTGCTGGCCGCGTTGAGCGCTTTCAAAACCGGGCCGCTTTCCGCGAAAGAACGCGACTTGATCGACATTCACGACGAGCTGGAGCGCGCCTTGCACGAGCGTAATCTTTATGATTATCGCCGCGCGCTGCTGTCATTTGTGGAAGATGAAAAAAACATTTTGCCTGAGCAAGCGGAAAGTAATTTGGTCGTTTTCGGATTCAGCCATCTCACCGGCCTCGAAGTGAAATTGCTCCGTTGTCTCGCGCGCCGGTTCAAGCAAATCACTTTCGCCGTGTGCAAAAATGCCGCTGCTGCGGAAGCCACGTTCAAAGCGCATATGCCGCTGCAAAATTTTCTGGTGCAGGCGCAACAGGAATTTGCCGGCGACATCGCCGACATTGAAATTGATCGAGGTGCGAATGCGGTTCCTCTGCAATTGGCCGAAACGCTCTTTCACGACGACAAGACCGGCCGTCTCTTACAACCGGCGCCGGAGGTGCAAATCACTTCTGCTAACAGCCGTTTTATCGAAGTGACCAACCTCGCGCGCGCGATGCGTCGATTGCAGGCATTCGGTGTGCCTTACGAGCGGATGCGCGTCATTTTTCCGAATCATGAAATTTATGCCGCCCTGCTTTTGGAAATTTTTCGCAGCTATGGCATACCGTACCATTTGGCTGCCGGCACACCGCCGGCTTTCTATCCGCTGGCCCAGCTCGTGTTGAATCTGATCAATCACGCCGTCACTCCCAGCCCGTTTGCGCTGCGCGAGCTGATCTTCTCATCGCCTTATGTCACGTATTCGTGTGAAGTCAATGCCGAAGCGTTGCTGGAATACGTCAACAAGATCGAAGAAAATTTGCTCGGAAGTGAAGACGCCAGTTCCATGCTGCCGGAGCCGAGAGATTTTGTTCTCAACTTTGCAGATTTGCAAATGCTGCGCAAGCGTGCGGCGCAAGCGGTGCGCACCGCAGAAAAGCTCCATCCGCTGCAGCTCATTGCTCGTTACCAACGCCTGCGCTATCCGGACAATCGCCAAGAGCAACAACGTGAAATTTTCAAAGTTGCCGCAGGCTATTTCGTGCTTTCGCAAGCGGAAAAGGCTTTGTACGTTTGGCGCAGCAATATTGAACCGGCGGCGTTTTGCCACGCTATTGAAAGCCTGTTGCAGCGTTTTCACGTGGAGAAGAATGCACGCGCTTTGGCATTGGCAAAAGATGATAGCGCAACTGCGGTGATCGAACGGGATAAAGCGGTGCTGGCGCATCTGCGCCAACTGCTCGCCAAATTGCAACAACAATTCTCCGCGCTGGCCGCGCTGACTGAGCAGAAATTTGCGCTCGCCGATTTGGTGCAAGCCTTTTCCAGCTTGCTGCGCGACGCGGAGAACTACATTCCGGATTCGCGTTTCGATGGCGTTGCCATTTGCACGCTCGCCGAGGCGCCATTGCAGTTTTGGGACGCCACATTTATCGCCGGACTCATCGACGGTGATTTCCCCGCCCAGGAGCCGTTTAATTTTTTGCAGCCCAAGAGCGAAGGCCGCGTGCTCACCGGCGAGCTGGCCTTCGTCGATCGTGACCGCCAGGCGTTGTACCAGATTCTCGCCTCGACGACTCGCCGGTTGTGCGTTTCTTATCCGGTTTCCGATAATGGCAAAAAACTTTTAGTCTCCCCTTTCATCACCGAAATGCAAAAATGTTTCTCCGGCGAGCTGGCGCCGGAAACGGCCGGACAAGATGAGCTTTACACGAGGCGCGAAAAACTCGTTGCAGTGGGACAGTATGTTGATCGCTCTTACGAACGCGCCTTGCCGGTATTGCGTGAGTTGAAACAAAGCTCCGCTGATTTTTTCGAGCAAATCATCGCCATCATGCAATGTGACGGCCTGCGCGGCAGTATCGCGAATTTTTCGCACTACGATGGCTTGATCAATAGAACAAATGCGCTGGCAACGCTCCAAGAACAGATCGGTGGCGAATTTGTTTTTAATGTCGAGCAGCTCGAGCGTTTTGCCGGATGCTCGCTGCGCTTTTTGTTCGACGACCTTGCGCATCTGAAGCCGGAATACCTCACCGACTATCATCCCGACAGCACCGAGCGCGGCGTGATCGTCCGCCGAATTTTGACCGAGTATACTCGCGCCGCTGCCTCCGCCGGTCGAGCGCCGAAGAATGCCGCTAAGATTTTGCACGAGGCCACGGTTGCGGCTTTGGGGCAAATGCTCAATGAGAAAGACAATTTGTTCAGCCAGAAATTCCGGCACGGACTTTTAATGGGGCTGCAAGATGATAAAGCCGGTGAGCGAAAACGCCCGGGCTTGCTGGCGGCTTTTCTGCAATACGAAAAAACCACGCCCGACTTGCTCGCGCCTTATCTCGCTGATCTCGTCTTCAAACACGCTGAAGCAAACGGCTTTCGTATGCAAGGCATTCCTATCGACATCGAAATCGAGCGGGTCGATGAGACGAGCAGCGGCGAATTTCTGGTGATCTTCAATTACAGTACTTCAGATCATGGCGATGTTGAGAAAATTGGCAAAGGCCTGCGCTTCAAATTGCCGCTGCAAATTCTGGCGCTGCGCCAATATCTGGCATCAGAGGAGAAAAGTAAAACCGTTGCCGGTGCTGGAGTCTACTTGGTGAAAAGCCACCGCAACATCAAGCGCGGCGGTTATTTTGCGTTGAAAGATTTGCAAGCCAGCCGTGAAGAAAAAGTGAGCGACGCCACGCCGATTTATTCCGGCCAAAGAAAGTACGGCTTTCTGCCCGCAGCGAATTTCGAGCAAGAGCTGCAAACCGTGCAGCAGCGGATCACTCACATCGTGGACTTGATCCACCGCGGCCGTTTCCATCTGCCGATTTGCAGCGTCAAAGATCAAATCTGCCCCAATTGCCACTTCGCTCGCATTTGCCGCAAAGAGCAGTTGCGGCTGGATAAGCTGTATACGCAGGTGGATGGGAAGGAAACTTATAAGCCGTTGAGAAGGGTGGATTAAATCACGGTAAACTCAAGTGCCACTTTTTATTTGACAAGAAAGATTGGCAAAATGCTGTTGACAAAAATTTGGCAGATATTTATGTTTGATAATGATTTGTCAACAACGTCAGCACCCAAAACATGGTTCTAATCGACAAAAAAAGTTTACAAAAAGAAAGGTGAATCATGGTGTCATTGCAGCAAATCGAAGAGTTCGGGCGCCGTATTGGCAAGGAGTTTCGTCCACAACGCGTGATCCTCTTCGGATCGTTTGCCCAAGGCCGTCCGACTCCCGATTCCGATGTGGATTTATTGATCATCACGGAATTTGAGGGACGGCCTGTGGACAAGTCGGTGGAAATACGCATGAAAGTTAGACCCCCTTTCCCTGTCGACCTAATCGTGCGTACGCCGGAAAAAGTGCGCGAGCGCCTGGCAATGGGAGACAATTTCATGAAAGAGATACTCGCTGAAGGGAAGGTGCTCTATGAAGCCGATCACGATTGAATGGGTGAACAAGGCGGAGGGCGACTATACGATGCTGGAGCGCGAGTCTCGCGCACGTAAAAATCGCAATTATGATGGCATCTGCTTCCACGCCCAGCAATGCGCCGAGAAATACCTCAAAGCCAGACTTTGTGAAGCCGGCATTGAGTTTAAGAAAATTCATGATCTGGTTGCCCTTCTTGATAAAGCCCTCGTCGTCGAGCCTCTGTGGGAGACTTATCGCGAACACTTGGCATATCTTTCCGATTTTGCCGTAAATTTTCGCTATCCTGGTGAATCGGCTGACCGAGTGATGGCGTTGGATGCACGCAAGCGTTGTCGCCATTTCCGTCGTGCCGCTCGTGAAGCGCTTGGATTGGATGTCACGACTTAAGATAGTACCCCGATTTTGCATTGTAAGGCAAAAACTGCCACCCAATTAATTTCGGCAACTGATGGAAAATCGGGGTTTGACTTTTATTTATGCGAAAATAAGGTAGTAACCGCTGTGTAGTCTTAACTTGAGAGGAAACTTTTATGCCCGCAGAAAAATTTTTCTTGAAAATCAAAGCCACTTTTCTGGTCGTTTGGGGCGCCGTTCTTTTATCATGCTCTTCATTTGCGCAACAAGCCGTTACCATCCAAATCGTCGACGCAGTGCGCCAAACGCCCGTCGAAGGTGCGCGGGTTTATGTCAAAGATCGCGCTTATGCCCTGCGCTCGGATGTAAATGGCCGGGTGGCGATTCCGGCGCAATTCAGCAAAGCCAAGCTCAGTATTCGCGCAAAAAATTACCAGCCAATGGAAGTGCGCTTGCCACCCAAAAGCGCCTCTCCCCTGTTGCTTAAATTCGACTCAACGCTGGTCAATCCCATTGAGCAAAAACTGTCCTTCATTCGTGCGGATACTTTGCGCGGCGCGTATGGCCCGTATCGCGCGAATAACGATCTGCTGTTCTACGATCTCAATATCCGGCTGAATGTCGCGAAGAAATATCTCTCCGGATACAACATCATTCGTTTCAAAATGCTCTCCGATGGTGCGCGCATTCAAATCGATCTCTTCGACAATATGAAAGTCGACAGCATTTTGTTCAACGGCAAGCCGCTCAAATACACGCGAGAATTCAACGCGGTGTTCGTCGATTTTCCCGCGACGCTGAGAGCCGGCGAAACTTACAGCATCGCTTTTCATTATTCCGGCCATCCGCGTGAAACCGGGCGTTTTGGCGGCATTGCGTTCAAGCAGGATTCGCTCGGCAATCCGTGGATTTACACCGCCTGCCAGAATATCGGCGCCAGCCTGTGGTGGCCGAACAAAGATCAGCAGCCGGATGAAGTCGACAGCATGAAGATCAGCATTGCTGCGCCTTCGGAGTTGGTCGTCGTTTCCAACGGCCGCTTTCAGAAAAAAACTGATCTCAACGACGGCTTTACGCGCTGGAATTGGAAAGTGCATTATCCCATCAACAACTATTGCGTCTCGCTCAACATCGCCAAGTACACGCACTTTTCCGAAAGGCTCGGAGATTTGACGCTGGATTACTACGTTCTGCCGTATCATCTCGAACCGGCCAAGCGGCAGTTTGCGCAAGCGAAGCCGATGATCGAATGTTTTCAAAAGTATTTTGGCGCGTATCCTTTTCCCAAAGACGGCTACAAATTGATCGAAGTGCCCTATTCCGGCATGGAGCATCAGAGCGCGGTCACGTATGGCAATCTCTTCAAAAATGGCTATCTCGGCCGCGATTTGACCGGCGTCGGGGTGAGCACGAAGTTCGATTATATCATCATTCATGAGAGCGGGCACGAGTGGTTCGGCAACAGTGTGACGGCGAACGACGTTTCCGACGCGTGGATTCAAGAAGGCTGGTGTACTTACACCGAGGGCGTTTATGTCGAGTGCATGTTCGGCTACGAGGACGCGATTAAATATTTCAACGGCTACAAGAGCAGAGTGCAAAACAAGGCGCCGATCATCGGCCCGACCGCGGTGAATCACTGGCCGCCAGGCGATCAGTATTCTAAAGGCGCGCTCTTCTTGCACACGCTGCGGCACGTGGTGGATGACGACCAGAAGTGGTGGGCAATGCTGCGGGATTATGCTGAGCGCTTCAAATACAAAAACATCTACACCGCCGATGTGATCAATTTCTTCAATGCGTATTTCAAGCGTGATTTCAGTCCGCTTTTTGAGCAGTATCTGTATCATAACAGCATCCCGACTTTGCAAGTGAAATTTGAGAAGGATCGCGTGGCGTTTCGTTGGAAGGCGGAAGTGGAAGATTTCAACATGCCGGTGAAAGTGCGCGTGAACGGCAAGGCGCATTTCATCTTTCCCACCGTGCAGTGGAAATCCGAATCTCTTGGCGGCGTCGCGAAAGAGAATTGGCAGGTCGCGACCGATTTGTTTTATCTCGAGGTTGAGGAGTTCGCAGAGACCAACGCGAAGTAGGCCATCTGGCATTCAAACTCAGAAAAAATTCTGAACGTTTTTGGTTCCCCCCCAACCGATAGATGAACCCAACTGAAAGGCTTTTTCCGTTGGGTTCATCTATACTCGATAAGGGTTATTTTGTGATGGTCATTGCGAGCGTTTCTCAGCGAAGCAATCTTTTAGAAACCAAGAGATTGTCCCGCTGAAAAGCAGGACGCCTCGCAATGACTATAATTTTATCCCTAAACGAGTATATCAGTTGGGGAAATTCATTTCGTTCAATGAACTGCCGAATAATAGCGAGTGAACAATGAAGACCTCAACACCTCTCACCATCCTTTCCCTCGCAGGTGCGGCAATGCTCTCAACATGTACCTCGATGCAAGTCAATGACTATCCGATCAAAACCGTTCCCTTCACGCAGGTTCAAATGACGGACGATTTTTGGGCGGCGAGGATGCGCACCAATGTCGCAGTGACAATCCCGCACGCGTTCGAAAAATTGCGCGAGACCGGCATCATCAACAATTTTGCCATCGCCGGAGGGCTCATCACCGGCGAGCAATGCGGCAATTATCCCTTCGACGATTCGGATGTCTACAAAACCATCGAGGCGGCATCGTATGCGCTTGCCTCGAGTCACGATCAACGGCTTAAAATTTTTCTCGATAGTTTGATTGCCAAAATCGGCGCGGCGCAGGAGGACGACGGCTATCTTTATACCGCCCGCACGAACAACGCGAAGCGAATGATAAAATCCATGGGCGAGACGCGCTGGTCGAATTTGCGCAGCAGCCACGAGCTTTACAACGCCGGGCATTTGTACGAAGCCGCCGTCGCTCATTTTCAGGCCACGGGTGAGCGCGCGCTGCTCGACATTGCTCTGCGCAACGCCGAGTTGATCGCCGCGACTTTCGGGCCGGATAAAAAACGTCTGCCGCCGGGACATCAGGAAATCGAGCTGGGCTTGGTGAAGCTCTATCGCGTCACCGGTGAAAAGAAATATCTCGATCTGGCCAAATTCTTTTTGGAAGAGCGCGGCCAGGCGCACGATGGCCGTGAGCTGTGGGGTGAATACGCGCAGGATCACCAGCCGATTTTCGCGCAGGACGAGGCCGTTGGACACGCCGTGCGCGCGCCGTACATGTACGCTGCCATGACCGACATTGCGGCGCTGACGCGTGATTCGAGATATGAGCCGGCGCTTGACCGGCTATGGGAAAATGTTGCGGGCAAAAAACTGTTCGTCACCGGCGGCTTAGGCTCGGTCAGTTTTGGCGAGGGCTTCGGCCCGAATTACGAGCTGCCGAATATGACGGCATATAATGAGACTTGTTCTTCCATTGCCAACATGTTGTGGCATTACCGGCTCTTTTTGCGGCGCGGCGACGGCAAGTACATCGATGTCTTTGAAAGAACGTTGTACAACGCTTTTCTCTCGGGCATCTCGCTGGAAGGCAATCGTTTCTTTTACGACAACCCGCTCGCTTCGCGCGGCCAGCACCAGCGGCGAGCGTGGTTTTATTGTTCGTGCTGCCCTGGCAACGTTGCGCGATTCATCGCCTCATTTCCGCAGTATCTTTATGCGCAAACGGATGACGCGATTTATGTCAATCTCTTTGCCGCCGGGAATGCGAAGATGGCATTGGCAAATCAAAACGTGCTGATGACGCAAACGACACGCTATCCTTGGGACGGCCAGATCGAGATTACGGTCGAGCCTGAGGAACCGGCGACCTTTACAATTCTCGTTCGCATTCCGGGCTGGGCGCGCGATGAGCCGGTTCCGACTGATTTGTATCGCTTTCAGCAAGACGGCGATGATGTCATTGCGCTCGCGGTGAATGGTCAAGCGCAGTCTCTCGATCTCGAGAAAGGATATGTACACATCCGCCGGCGTTGGCAAAAAGGCGACGAGATTGCGCTCAACTTGCCGATGCCCGTTAGTCGCGTTCGCGCCAATGACAACGTGAAAGAAGACGCCGGTCGAATTGCTTTGCAGCGCGGCCCGATGGTTTATTGCGCCGAAGGGCCGGAGAATGATGGTCACGTGCTCGATTTGGTTTTGCGCGATGACGCTGCACTGCAATCGTATTTTCGTTCTGATTTATTGAATGGCGTGCAGGTCATTACCGGCGAAGCTCGTGGAACTCGTTTCTCGCCGGCGACGCAAAGTATCGAACAGGAAGAACGGTCGTTTATCGCGATACCGTATTATGCCTGGGCGCATCGCGGCCCGAGCGAGATGGCGGTGTGGTTGGCAACGGAAGCGGATAAAGCCAAGCCGATTGGCGCACCGTCTGTTGCATCGAAAAGTAACGTGACTTCTTCCGACGGCGAGGGAATGAATGCGCTTTATGACGGCGTGATTCCGCGTCGCATTGAAGCCGACAGCGCTTTTGTTTGGACAACCCGCCGCGACACACTTTGGGTGCAATACAATTTGGCGCAAACCGAAGAAATTTCCGAGGCGCAAGTTTACTGGCATGACGACGGAAATGCTTGCCGGACGCCAGCGGCGTGGCGCCTTCTCGCGCGCTTTAACGGCGAATGGCACCGCGTCTGGGCGGAGAATCAACCTTGGGGTGTGGAGAAAAACAAATTCAACAAAATCGTTTTCGAGACGGTCCGGACGGACGCATTGCGACTGGAAGTGCTGCCGCAACCGAATGTCACGGTCAGTGTGTTGGAGTGGCGGGTTTATTGAAAGGTGGAGAAAACATGTTTGAAGAAATGAAATCCGAATTGATCCTTTACCAAACCAACGACGGCAAGACCCGTCTGGAAGTGCGGATGGATCAGGAAACCGCCTGGCTGACGCTCAATCAAATGGCCGAATTGTTCCAGCGCGACAAGTCGGTTATTTCCAGACATATTCGCAATGTTTTTGAAGAAGGTGAACTTCCGCGCGAACGAGTTGTTGCAAAATTTGCAACAACTGCCACGGACGGAAAAACCTACCAAGTCGAGTATTTCAACCTCGATGTGATCATTTCCGTCGGCTATAGAGTGAAGTCGCATCGGGGCACGCAGTTCCGCATTTGGGCGACGCAGCGGCTGCGCGAATATATTGTGAAAGGTTTCACGTTGGACGACGAGCGGCTGAAGCAAGTTGGCGGCGGCAATTATTTCGACGAACTGCTGGCCCGCATTCGCGACATTCGCTCGTCGGAGAAAATTTTTTGGCGCAAGGTGCTCGATATTTATGCCACCAGCATCGACTACGAACCCAACGTGGAAATGTCGCAGCAGTTTTTCGCCACAGTACAAAACAAGATGCACTGGGCGGCGCACGGGCACACGGCTGCAGAAGTCATTGCCGAACGAGTAGATGCCTCGAAGCCCAACATGGGGCTCACCAGTTGGTCGGGAAGCAAACCGCGAAAGCCGGACGTCGTCGTTGCCAAGAATTATCTCAATCATGAAGAGTTGGAGGCGCTGAACCGGATCGTCACAGCGTATTTGGAATTTGCCGAGCTGCAAGTGCACGCACGCAAGCCCATGTACATGCGCGATTGGATCGCGAAGCTGGATGATTTTCTCAAACTCAGCGAACGGGATATTCTCACGCACGCCGGTCGGATCAGCCACGAGGTTGCCGTGGCGAAGGCAGAGACGGAATACGAGCATTACCGTTTGCAGCAGTTGTCGCAGCCGAGTGAAGTGGAGAAGCATTTCGAGGAGGCGGTGGAAAAGATCAAGCGATTGCAGCCGGGCAAAACGAAGAAAGAGCGCCGAGGCAAAAACAAATGATCGGTAAACAATAACGTAACAACAAGGGGTTCGTTATGAGCAAAAACAAACTGCCCGTTTTGGGTGAAAAGTCATTCGAGGATTCGAAACACTTCAACCAGCATGGTGCTGAATATTGGAATGCCCGAGAGATTCAGCCCATGCTCGGCTACAGCCAGTGGCGGCGCTTTGAGGACGCGATCAAGCGCGCGATGATCTCTTGCGAAAAATCCGGCAACGATCCTGCCCATCATTTTGCCGGCGCCGGCAAAATGATCGAATTGGCTAAAGGCGCAGTGCGTGAAGTGCCCGATTATCAGCTTTCACGATTCGCCTGCTATCTGATCGCACAAAACGGCGATCCGCGCAAGCCGGAGATTGCCAATGCCCAGAAGTATTTTGCCGTTCAAACGCGGCGGCAGGAGTTGTCCGATGCGCAGGCCGGGGATTTGGAGCGGCTGGAACTGCGCAAGCAAACTTTCGAGGAATTCAAAGCACTTTCCGGCGCGGCACGCGAAGCTGGCGTGCAAAGCAAAATGTTCGGTGTGTTTCACGACGCCGGTTATAAAGGTCTCTACGGTGGGTTGGGAAACGAGGCGATCAAAGCGCGCAAGAAAATTCCTGCCAAAGAACAGTTGATGGACAGAATAGGAACTACCGAACTGGCCGCCAACCAATTTCGCATGACGCAAACACGGGATAAACTTGCTCGTGAGCGCATGAAGAGCCAAGAGCGTGCCATTCAAACCCACGAGCAAGTCGGCAAGGAAGTGCGCGCCGCAATTAAGCGCATCGGTGGCACCATGCCGGAAGATATTCCGCCGGTCGAGCATATCAAACAAGTCGAGAAACGCCTCAAAAGCTTGCCGCCTAAATTGAAACTGGTGGACAAAGATGCAAAGGGGTTAGCCGGTGACGAGAAAACGGAATAATCTCGCTGTAAAGTGAAATAATTTTTGATTGTTTTCTGAATATTCGTTCATTATAATCGTATATGGAAAGAATTTTATTAGCCGGGAAGCGCCTATCAAGCTTTCTGATCTTCATCCATTTGAATTTGACGCCGGTTTCTCAAAGCGCTCAAACTGAGAACAAATCTCCGGTTTTCGTGTACGTAAAAACGGCTACGGCAAAAGTGTCCATCAAACCTGTTGGGCAATCGGATTGGAATGAGATTCAGAAATTTGGCCGCCTGTTTCCAAGAGATTCGTTGAAAATACCGGAAAGGGCAACGGTTCTCTTGGGCGACGGCTCTTCGCCCTGGAAGGAGCTCACCGGCCCCAAGGCTATTATCGTAATAGAAGCGCGGGGAAAGGGAAGCAGCGAATTTGGCCGGTTTCTTGAACGGCTTTATATCACATTTGTTGTAGAACCGATACGACGACCTGCCTCCATAGAAGGTGTGCGCAACACGGAGTCGCTGCTCCTTGCCATGCCGGACACGGTTTATGCTTATGCCATGCCCGATACTTTTCGTTGGATCAAAAGCGCTCCATGGTGGATGAAATATCAGGTGCAAATCACTCGCAATCAGCAAACGGTATTGGACACTGTCGTCCAGGGCAATATGCTCAAATTATACCGAAGGGCCGGAACCTGGGAGCAACCAGGTCACTACAAAGTCCGTGTGAGATTGCCGCAAGGTACTTTGCTTTCACCGGAAGCGGATAGCACTGTCATTCACCTGCGAGATGAAAGTCATGGTACTCCAAAGTCTCTGCAATTCAAAAAACTAAAAAGTCGCGTTGAGAAAAAGGGCCAGCGTGAGGACTATTTTGCTTTGTTGGATTTTTGCCTGGATGAAAAGCTTTATTGGGAAGCGGAGCATGATCTCATTCAGATGGCCAGAAAATTTCCGGATCATCCCGAGCCAAAAGTCATGTTGTATGCTTATTATTCTTCTTTTCTGCCGGAAGATCTTGCCGAGCGGTTAGTGATGGATCGGCTCAAAGAACTCCGTTAGGCGTGCAATGTTTATAGCCATTGCGCCAAAATAAGATTTGAAACTCCGTAGGAGTGACATATATTTGCTCCCGACGGAAGAGAGAATTGGTATTTTATTTCAAGCTGGGCACATGCCACTCCTACGGAGTTGGGATGGTGGGTGAGGCGAATTTACTAGAAACATTTTACTCCTACGGAGTTCAGCATTTGTTCATTTCAAGGTTCGTCCATGTCATTTCAAGAAATCGTAACCAACATTCTTGATTCATTTAAGAAGGTGCGTTATAAAACGCTCATTCTGCTCTACGTTTCGACTTTTGGCAATCCCTTTTGGATAACTGAAATGCATTCCTTGGATTGGCGTTTCAAGCTCCGCGGCGAGATTCCAGGCGATCCTCGCCTCGTGCTGATTGATATCGATGACGAAAGCTCTTCTCTCCGTCCGCCGTGGAAATTGGCCGAGCTGGAAAAAATGCTGCGCCCTGTCCTCGATCGCCATCCTGCGGCGGTGGGAATCGATTTGCGGTTCTATGGTCGTCCGCAAAACTACGAAGGGAATTTACAAGCGTTTGTTGACAGTCTTGCCGGTTTCTCTGTTCCCATCGTTCTAGCGGTTCCATTCTCGGATGGTCAATTGCTGAAACCCGAAAGGGCTTTTGGGCCGGAGCTGCAATCCATTCCACCCCATGTCTATTTCGGCTCGGTCACTTTGATTGATCCTTATTATTCTGAATCGGATAACGTGGTCAGACGCGTGCGTTTGTTAATGGTAAATAGAAATTACTCCCCCGAAAGCCAATTCTACGAACCCAGCCCGATTTATGCTTTTTCGCTTCAGCTTTTGGCGGCGGCAAAAGGCATTGATCCCATGCAATGCTTGGCGGAGTTGGCGGCTTCCGGACTAAGCGGGTCGCCGGACGAATATCATCTGATCAGTTATTCAAACAATTATCGCCATGCTTTGCCCCGCTTTGCGGGGCCGCAGCCAGACCATCATTTCGTTGACAAATTCACCTCCTTTTCAGCGAGAGAGCTTTTAGAACAAGGCCATGCTCCTGAATGGAGAGCGCAATTAGCGCGACAGATTCATGATTCCACCATTGTTTTGGTGGGCGCAACGTATCCGGACCTCACTTCCGCGGATTGGTTTCGCACGCCGCTGTCGTGGAAGGAAACGATCAGCGGTGTCGTTGTTCATGCCAATATTCTCAATTGGCTCCTGCGCCGGTCGTTTATCTCTGAGCCAGGCAGCTTGCTCACTTTTTTCATGACGCTGGGACTGATCATTTTGTCCTAGCTCGTGATCCATTTCATGGAATTCAAAAAGACGGTGCTGATACTCGTTGTCGTTTTCTTGATGTATGGGATAGCGATGTTCCTTTTGTTTGCGAGGTGGGAGATTTGGCTTCCGCTGATCTGGCCGGTGCGGGTGGTGGTCTATTTTATTCTGTTACTGGCTATATTGGCTGGAATACTTTCGCCCAACTGGAAGAAAAAGTTGCAGTGGCTCATGCCTTATGCGAGTTCGTCGTTTTTACGAAGGAAGAGAAGATGATGAAAAATATCTGCACGGTGTTGTTTGCTCTTTATCCGCTCCTTTTAGCCGTTTCAATTCTCTCGGCGCAGGAAGCGGATCTACAAAAAGCCCAAGAATTGAATGCGCGAGTGGTACAGCTCTATCAGCAGGGTAAATATGCAGAAGCGATACCGTTAGCACTGGAAGCGTTGCGCATACAAGAACTGGTTTTAGGCCCCGACCATCCGGATGTGGCTACCAGTCTCAACAATTTGGCAGGGTTATATCAAGCCATGAGCGTACATGGCCAGGCAGAGCCGTTATTTCAACGGGCACTGAAGATTATTGAAGCGAAATTAGGCCCCGACCACCCGAGTGTGGCCGTCTGTCTCAATAATTTGGCATTACTATATGACAACATAGGCGCGTACGGCAAGGCGGAGCCGTTATATCAACGAGCGTTGAAGATTCATGAAGCGAAATTAGGTCCAGATCATCCGGATGTGGCTACCACTCTCAATAATTTGGCATTACTATATGACAACATAGGCGCGTACGGCAAGGCGGAGCCGTTATATCAACGAGCGTTGAAGATTCATGAAGCGAAATTAGGTCCAGATCATCCGGATGTGGCTACCACTCTCAATAATTTGGCGTCACTATATGAAAACATGGGCGCGTACGGCAAGGCGGAGCCGTTATATCAACGAGCGCTGAAGATTCGGGAAGCAAAATTAGGCCCTGAACATCCGGATGTGGCCCAAAGTCTCAATAATTTGGCGTCACTATATGAAAACATGGGCGCGTACGGCAAGGCGGAGCCGTTATATCAACGGGCGCTGAAGATTTATGAAGTGCGATTAGGCCCCGACCATCCGGATGTAGCCGTCTGTCTGGCTAATTTGGCACGCTTATATCAAGCTATGGGCGTTTACAGCTTCGCGGAGCCGTTACTTCAACGGACGCTGAAGATTCTGGAAGCAAAATTGGGTCCAGACCATCCGGATGTGGCCACCAGTCTCAATGATTTGGCATTATTATATGACAAACTGGGTGCGTATGGCAAGGCTGAGCCGTTACATCAACGGTCGCTGAAAATTTTGGAAGTCCTATTAGGCCCTAACCATCCGAAGGTAGCCGGCGGTCTCAATAATTTGGCAGTATTGTATAAAGACATGGGCGCGTACAGCAAAGCGGAACCGTTATATCAACGGGCGCTGAAGATTCTGGAAGCGAAATTAGGCCCCGACCATCCGGATGTGGCCAACGGTCTCAATAATTTGGCGTCACTATATAAAGCGATGGGCGCGTACGAACAGGTGGAGCCGTTACTTCAGCGGGCACTAAAGATTTGGGAAACGAAATTAGGCCCCGACCATCCGGATGTGGCCGCCAGTCTCAATAATTTGGCAGAATTATATCGAAACATGGGCGCGTACCACCAAGCGGAACCATTATATCAACGAGCGCTAAAGATTTTCGAGACGAAATTAGGCCCCGACCATCCGAATGTGGCCGTCAGTCTCAATAATTTGGCAGAATTATATCTAGACATGGGCGCGTACGCCCAAGCGGAACCGTTATATCAGCGAGTGCTAAAGATTTTGATTTTGGAAGCGAAATTAGGCTCCAACCATTCGAATGTGGTTACCAGCCTTAAGAATATGCTTTATCTTTGGGGTGTGCGGGGAAATCTCGACAAAATAATGTCGGCTTCGAAACGATTACAACGATTAAATTTTGATGAGTATCACACGATCCTACCCTATCTTTCCGAAAAAAGACAACTGGACTATGTTCAGAAAAATTCCCCATTGTCCTCCTTATGGCCTTCCCTGTACGTGCAGTACGGCCGACAATCGGCTGAACTCAAGCCCATGACCAGCCAGGTTTTGCTGAATCAGAAAGGCATCGTTTATGAAATACTGGCAAGCAGGAGTCGGTCACAGAAATCGGGCGGTTCAACTTTGCAGGATAGTCTGAATAGCATCCGCGCTCAATTGGCCAATGCTTATTTTACGGATCCCGCTGTCGTCAAGAGTCCGGAGCAACATCTTCGTTACCTGCAATTCTTGCAAGCCCAACAGGAGCGATTGGAAAATCGACTCGCCCGTCAGAGCTTTGAATCGGCGACTCCCAAAACACCGATTACGCCAACGCAATTATGCCAGGCTTTACCGGAGGATTTTGCCCTGGTGGATTTTTGGTATTTTCACAACTATACTTTTGTGGGCGAGAAAAAGAGCTGGGGCACACGGCAATACCTGGCGGTAGTGTATCAAAAGAATCAGGCGCCTGAAATCCTGCAATTGGGTGAAGCGGATTCTCTTCACAAAAGTCTCATTGAATTGCGGCAAGCAATTCTTTCCACCAAACTTGATCCCACTCAGACGCAAGAGCAGCATTCAACCGCTGAAGCCGTGATCAAAGCCAAAGGCCAGCAGCTTTACCAACAACTGTTCAAACCGTTATTATCCTCCATCGGCGATAAAAAGAAAGTGATCATCTGCGCTGATGGCGCGTTGCATTACTTGCCCTTTGGGGTGTTGGTGGATGAGCAAAATCGCTATCTGGTCGAGAGCTATCAATTTCATTATGTTTCTACCAGCCGAGAGATTTTGCAATGGAAAGCAAGTGGCAAGTTTGCAAGTAGCAAGTCAGGTCAGGCGGTTATCATTGCAGACCCTCTGTTCGATTTTGCACCAACACAGAAAGTAGCTTCCGCTGCATCAAAATCATTTGAGACAGAATTCTTAACGCGCCACTCACGCGACTGGCGGCAGATGGGCTTCGGTCAATTGAAATACACCAAGCCGGAAGCGGTTGCCATTGATTCATTGCTGAAGCAGAAAGGCATTGCCACCAAACTGTATTTGCAAGACCAAGCGCAGGAATCTGTTCTCAAAAGCGTGGTCTCGCCACAAATTCTGCACATCTCCACCCATGGCTTTTTCCTGCCGGACCAACCAGAACTCAGAAAGCCCAAAGAGATCGGCGGCTTCAGCAGTGTCGGTGAATTCGACAGAGCACCAGCTTTGGAAAACCCATTGTTGCGCTGCGGTCTGGCATTCGCCGGAGCCAATCATGCTGAATCAGTAAAAGAAGGTGAGGATGGCTTGGCCACTGCCATGGAGATTGCCGGTTTGGATTTGCAAGGAACCGGTTTGGTGACACTCTCTGCTTGTTTAACCGGAGTCGGAGAATTAAGAAGCGGCGAAGGCGTTTATGGCTTGCACCGCTCTTTTCTGCTGGCCGGCGCCAAAACTGTTCTCGCCAGTTTGTGGAGCGTGCCGGATTTGGAGACGAAAGATTTGATGGTTGAATTTTATCGCCGGTATCTGTTTGGCGAGAATATCAGCAAGAGCGAAGCGCTGTGGCAAGCCCAACTCGCGGTGATCGAGCAGTTGCGCAAAAAGTATGGCGCGGCGCCTCCGGCGTATTGGGGCGCGTTTGTGTGTATTGGGGAGCCGTAACGGCGCAGAGGGCATAGCGTCCGCTGGATTTTTGGAGTGCTGCGAGCGAGTAATCCATTAATCCAGCAATCCATTCTATTCGGAGAAACATTTGCATGAGCCAGGTTTTCAATGTGTACTGTGACGAAAGCTGCCATCTGGAAAACGACCACCAACAAGTGATGGTTCTTGGCGCGGTGTGGTGTCCCCTGGACAAGGCGCGAGAGATCGCCGTTCGTCTTCGTGAGATCAAAACGCAGCATGGCATGAAGCCAGGGTTCGAGATCAAATGGATAAAAGTCTCTCCCGCCAAAGCAAGATTCTATCTGGAGGTGATGGATTATTTTTTTGATGATGATGATTTGCATTTTCGCGCGTTGATTGTGCCGGATAAATCCAGGCTGCGGCACGAAACCTTTGGACAAAGCCATGACGAGTGGTACTACAAAATGTACTTTGACATGTTGAAGGTGATTTTGAGTCCGAATGATTGCTATCGCATTTATATCGACATCAAAGACACGCGCGGCGCGGCCAAAATCGCCAGGCTGCACGACGTGCTCTGCAACAACTTCTATGATTTCTCGCGTAAAATTATCGAACGCGTCCAAACGATTCGATCACACGAAGCGGAGATTTTACAATTGGCCGATCTTCTGATCGGCACGGTTTCCTACGCCAATCGCGGTCTCTCCACCAATGCCGCCAAGTGTGCGTTGGTAGAACGAATGCGAAACCGATCCGGATACGAACTGACACGGACAACGTTGATTCGAGAAAGCAAGGTCAACTTGTTCCAATGGCGGGCTGCAGAGGTGCAACAATGACAATGATACCGAATTGGCTTCCACCTCTTGTCCTATTTGAAACGTATGGTGGCAATTGGGATCACTATTTGGAAGCCTTGTATGCCTTTTTTAAGAAAGACTTTATTGAGAGTTTGCCTTTATTTCGAAGTATCCGTCTGGCGCTAAAACGTCATCCGGTTATACAAGGCAAAGAAGCCACATTCTGGCATCTTATTTCAGAAGGAAAAGGCGAAGAAGAACGATTGCCAGATCTGCGTCGGTGCGAACGAACTCGCTGGCCGAGACCAATTATTGAACATTCGGAGGAACCGACAATCAAGGTTTGGGAAAATGAGCGAAGGGGCGAAAAACGGATTTGTCTTTGGTTAGAGCAGGAGGAGTATTTGGTAGTTCTGGCTGAACGTCGCGGATATATCCTATTGTGGACAGCATACCTTGTGAGAGAAGCACATCGAAAGGCAAAGTTGCGGAAAGAGTACGAGACCTATAAAAAAGCTGATGCCGCCTGTTAGGACGGCATCGTTACTCCTTCTACACATGGTAGATGAGCTATCATTATTATAACTATATCGTTCAAAAAAGTCAAGTTCTTTTTTAGATTTTCACTCTGATAGGACGCGTTCCCATGCCCACAGAAAAATTCTTCCCCACTCTTTTCCAGCATCTCGCCACCGATACCGCGCGGAATCTATGCGTTTCTGCCGGCGCGGGGGCGGGCAAAACGGCGGTGCTCACGCGGCGGATGATCAAAATTTTGCGCGAGCAAAAACTGCCGCTGGATAGCTTGATGGTGGTGACGTTTACCGACAAGGCGGCCGTGGAGATGAAAGAGCGCGTTTATGCGGCCATCGATCGGGAGATTGAAAAGACCGGCGACGAGCATTTCAAAAAGCTGCGGGACGATTTTCTCAAAAATCGCATCAGCACGTTTCATGCGTTTTGCGCGGCGCTGCTGCGCGAGTATCCCATCGAGGCGCGCATTGATCCGTATTTTCGGGTGATGGACGAGACCGACAAAGTCTTTTTTCTCCGCCGCGTGATCGACCGCGTCATCAACGAATTGGCCGAGCACAAAGAGCATCCCGATCTCTCGGTGCTCAGCAGCGAGTGGTCGAAAACCGGCATTGCCAATATCATTTATGCCATCATCCAAAAACGCGAAGAGACCGGCCCGTGGCTGCGGGATTTTCTGACGTTCGAGTGGGATGATTTTAGAAGCCGTTTGGAGGAATATTGCAAAATCATGCTGCGCGAGATTTGTTACAAACTGAGCGCGTATGGCACGATCGAGAAAGCGCTGGCGCTATTGAAACTGGCGGAACCGAACCCGCCGGAGGATACTTCCAACAAGCTCAGTCTGCGCCGCAAAGAGCTGCTTGATTTGCTGCCGCGTTTGCATGCGTTGCTCGCCGCTGCGAAGCACGATGATTTCGATCCAGCCGAAATCATGTTGGTCATGAAAAGTGTTTTGGAGCAATGCAATCTCAGCGGCGCCAATGCCAAAGCCTGGGCCAGCGCACCGTCCCGCCCCAGCGGGATCGATCGCTTGCGCGTGTGCTTCATGATGCTCCGCAATACTTTGGAGAGCACGAATATCTTTGATTTTGAGATCAACTGGCCGGTGGAAGAAGCCGGCTTTGATATTTGCAAGGCGCTGGCGCGAGTCGCAACTTCCTGTTTGGAAGCTTATCGCGAGGAAAAGGCGAAAGAGCATTATCTCGATTTTCAGGATTTGCAAATCAAGGTGCTGGCACTGCTCAAGTCGCCGAAACACGCGCACATTGTGAGCGAGCTGCGGGAAAAATATCTGTACATCATGGTGGACGAGTTTCAGGACACCAATGCGTTGCAGTGGGAAATCGTCAAGTTGATCGCTTCCGATGGCGAGAGCAAACTCTTCGGCGATCGGCTGTTTATCGTCGGCGACGAGAAGCAGGCGATTTATTCCTTTCGCCGCGGCGACGTGACGTTGTTCCGCAAAGTGCGAGACGAGTTGATGGCCGCCAACCGCGTAAGTGGCACGCACCAAAAGCCGTTTGCGCTCGCAACTTCCAGTGAAAACGAAAAAGATTATCAACAGGAGTATCTAGAGAAATTGCCTGCGGATGAGACCGTCAAATCGGGCGAGATCATTTTCAGCGACAATTTTCGCTCGGCGGCGGAGCCGATTCATTTTTTTAATTTGTTCTTTGCAGAATTGATGGGGCAAGAGTTTTACGAAGATTACGAGGCGCGACCGCAACGCTTGTTCTGCTCGGGGAACCGTCGCCAAGGCAGTGTGGAATTGTTGCTCGTGGATCGCAACGTTGACAAGCCGGACGAAGCTTTGCAAGCCGAGCCACAAACCGAGGAGATCGATACGCATACAAAAGAGGCGCATTTGATTGCCGCCAAAATCAAAGAGGTGTTGGCGGGAGATGATCCGCTTTACGATTACGTGCGCGAGCAAGCGGCGGCGCGGCGGCCGGCGATTGCGATCCTGTTGAATCGCCGCGCCAAGCTCAAGGTTTACGAAGAAGCGTTGCGCCGCGAGAACATCGATTTTATCGTCGTGCGGGGCCGCGGTTTTTATCAGCGCCAGGAGGTGGTCGATCTCGGCAACTTGCTCGGTTTTTTGGCGGATCAGGACAACGCGATTTATCTGGCCGGTTTCTTGCGCTCGCCCATCGGGCACGTTTCCGACGAGGGCATCTATTTGCTCTCGCGCCTGCCTTTAGGAGAGACGCTTTGGGAGAAGCTCTGCTTGCTCGGCGATGGCCGCATCGGCCAATATGCCGATGATTTCTCGCCACCGGACTATCGCGCCTTGCAACGCGCGCAGGCTTCGCTGAAACGCTGGCAGGCGCTCAGTCGCCGCATGGTGTTGGTGGAATTTCTCCGCCTTGTGCTCGACGAAGGCGGCTTCTTTGCCAGTCTCGCGCGCGGCAATCGCGGCGAGCAGGCGATCTCGAATATCGAAAAACTTTTGGAACGGGCGCGCAGCGCGACGTTGAACGATCAGGAAGATTTTCTGACTTTCACGCAATGGCTCAACGAACGCATCGATTACGTTGACGAAGAGGGCGAGGCGGACGTGGACATCGTGCTCGGCGGCGCGGTGCAATTGATGACCGTGCATCAATCCAAAGGCCTGGAGTTCCCGATGGTTTTCGTGCCGGACTTGACGGCGTATTTCAATTTTGGCGACCGCGAACCCGTGCGATTCGATGACGTGACCGCCGAGGTGAAAATCAAAGACGACGGCGCCATTCTGCGCAAGCTGCGTTACGAGCTTGGCCTCGAAGCGCCGGATCCGGAAAATGATTTCGAGCCGACGCCGACGTTGATCAAGAAGATCATCGAAAAGCGCAACCGCGAAAAGGTGATTGCCGAGCGCAAACGTTTGTTCTACGTCGCCGCCACCCGCGCGATGGATCACCTCGTGCTCGTCGGCCAGTTGAAAAAGCGCAGCGCGCGCTCGTCACAGGAAGAAGAGGCCACGCCTTTCGAGCAAATGACGAGCTGGATGGATTGGTTGAGCAAAATCATGAAGCTCGGTGACGCGGTTGCCGGCCCGAGCGGCACGATCACGCTCGGCAACCCCAGCGGCGAGCATTGCGAGATTCGTTACCGGCTGTTTGACGAAAATCAGAGCGTGCTGCGTTTTGAAGAAGAGCTGCGAACGGAGTTTGTTTTTTCAGATTGACAATCAAGAATTTATTGGCTAATTTCAAATGGAGCATTTGTGTAATAACAAAAAAGTGGCGCTTTTATGCGGTATTTCAACATTACGGGCAGCATCATTCCGGAAGAGCATTATTACGTCGACCTGACGCCTCAACTCAAGAATTTGGTTGAACTGGTCAAGAAAAGAGCCTATTTCGTCATCAACCGGCCTCGACAGTTCGGCAAGACGACGTTGCTAAATTTTCTCGCGCAACACTTGCGAGCTTCGAATAATTACACACCGGCGCTGCTTTCTTTCGCTACTTTCACTCAACGCGCCGATATCACCGAAGTAGAATTCTATTCCGAAGTCGCAGCACACGTTGGCGAAGAATTGAATTACACTGATACAGGTTCTACGCATGATCGTATTGCAACACCCGTCATGAGTAATCGAAATGATTTCTTCGCTTGGCTGGGCGAGCTTTGCCAACGTCTGCCCCAAAAGCTGGTGTTGCTGATCGATGAAGCCGATGCAGTGCCGGAAAACGTCGTCATCGGTTTTCTGGCCGGTTTGCGCGAGATGTTTCTCCAGCGTTACCGCAAGCCCGCGCCTCACGCGGTGGCGCTGGCAGGTGTGCATGACATCAAGAATCTAAAAGCCCGTTATCGAGACGAAACGCAGTCCATCGGCTCGGCTTCGCCTTTCAACATTGCTATTGATTACGAGCTGCCGCCTTTTAGTCTCGAAAATATCTATCAATACTATTCGCAGCACACTCAGGCGACGGGGCAGGAGTTCGACGCGCGTGTGATCACGCGCGTGCATCACGTGACTAACGGCCATCCGTGGTTGGTTTCCCATCTGGCAAAACTGTTGGTCGAGAATATTGTGCACGATCACCAGCAAAAAATCCTTCCGAGCCACACGGAAGAGGCGATTCAAAAATTGATCGCTTCCCGCAACGCCAATTTTGACAGCCTGTTCCATAATGCCAAAAAATCGAATCTTTTTCCCATCGTGCGAAATTTACTGATAGGCAAACGCTATAGATACAACATTCAGGATGACGACATTGACTTGGGCGTTAGGTATGGGGTTTTTGCCGAAAAAAATCAGCAATTGGCCATTGCCAATCTCATCTATGCGCAAGTGCTTTATCAGCATTTCGAGAAAGATTTGAAAGGTCTGGTTGTCGATGAGTTTGTCGAGGGCGCGCAGTTTCTGGAGGAGGGCGGCCGGCTTGATTTCAACAAGGTTTTGCAAAAATTCCAGGCCTTTATGAAAGCCAAGGGCGTCGCGCTCGTCAAGCACCCGAGTTTCAAGGAGACCATGGCGCAGCTTCTGTTTTTCAGCTATCTCGATCTGTTGGTCAATGGCAAGGGCTGGACTTTCAAGGAGGTGCAGTCCGGGGAGGGCCGCATCGACGTGGTGTGCTGCTATGGCGCGCAAAAGGAAGTGGTCGAGCTCAAGTTGTGGTACGGCGCACGCCGCTACGATGAAGGGTTGGAGCAATTAGTGAAATATTTGGAAAGCGAAAGCCTGAATCACGGTTATCTGATCGTGTTCGATCGGCGAAAAGTTAAAAGGAAGAGTTACACTCGTCGCGAGCACATGGTGGGCGGCAAACGCATTCAGGCCTGGGTGGTGTGAATGAAGGCGAAAGAAAGTCCTTGTTGTTTGGCAAAGAATTTGTGAAAGAGAATAACGGTGAAATTGCCATGATGCTTGACGAGAGACTGCGGACAGACAAAATCACGCCGGAGCTGATCGATTATATCGTGGAGAAAATCGTCCGGGAGATTCAACCCGAAAAGATCATTCTCTACGGCTCTTACGCGCGCGGCGATTTTCACAAAGATAGCGATGTCGATCTTTTTATTATCAAGGATAGCGACGGGGCCAGCCGCATGATGGAACGCAAGGTTGACGGGCTTTTTAACGGAAGGCTATTTCCCCTTGATATTCGCGTACGGAAACCCTCGGAAGTTGCATGGAATTTCCGTGCGCAAAACCCCTTCTACCTATATCATATATTTAAAGATGGCAAGGTGCTCTATGAAAAGAACGCCGGAGTCGCAAAAGCTGCTTGATGATTGGCTGGCCTTTGCAAAAGAAAATCGAGCAATTTGTGTTGGGGAAATTAGTTGCTAGTGATCAATCTTCTAAATAAAACTCGTCTACAACACGCATCTCGTTCAATTACTTCTGCATTTTTCGCAACAACGCACTCGCCGTGAACTGCGCCAAATCTTGAAAAAGCTTTTCGGCTTGGGCTTCTTTCTCTTCTGCCGAAAGTAAAAGATGTTTTTCAACCTGTCGTGTCATCTCTTGCAATCTTTGTGAATCCGCCGTCGACGCCAAATGCTGAAACAGCAGCCGATGCGCCGCTTTGCGCTGCATGACTTCCATGCCATCTAAAATTTGGCGATGCGGTGTGCCTTCCCAGATTTGCAGAATCATCGCTTCGCGCAGCCAGCGTTCGACGTAAAATTCTGCCAGTGTGCCGATCCCGCCGTAAACTTCCATTGCCCATTTGGCAGTTTGCGTCGCGAACTCGGCCGTCAAATATTTGGCGAGATGCGCGACGAGCCGAAATAGATGATAGCGATCAGAGTAAGGCGGCGTCTCGCGCCAGACTTCGTTCAGCAGTTGCACGGATTCCCACGCCAATGCAAACGCCGACTGCAGCGCGGCAAAGCGATCTTCAAATTGTTTTCGCAGCAGCGGGTGCTCAATGACGGGCTTGCCGAAAGCCGTGCGGCCTTCCGCGTAGTTCAATGCGTCACTCATGGCGCGCTGCGCCAAGGCCACGCTCGCGATGCTATTCGCGACGCGTGAGAGATTCAGTACTTCGAGAATCAGATAGATGCCCCACTCGGCTTTGCCAAGCAGATAAGCCTCACTGTTTTTTAACTCCACTTCTCCCGTCGGCACCGAACGCGTGCCGATTTTATCTTTGATCCGGCGAATGAAATAATTGAGGCTGCCGTCTTCGCGATATCTCGGCAGCAGAAACAGCGCGAGGCCGCGCACGTTTTCCGGCGCACCTTCCGGTCGTGCTGCGACGACGGCCAGCTCCGCGCCAACGTTGCTGGAAAAATATTTTTCGCCGGTTAGCAACCATTTGTCGCCGGTGGGCTTGGCAACAGTTTCCACCGCCGCGCCGAGATCGGAGCCGCCTTTGATTTCCGTCATCCAAGTTGCGCCCTGCCAAACGGTTTCGTCTTTTCGCAGCATCTGCGGGAGAAAACGCGCTTTCAAATTTTCGCTGCCGTATTTATCGAGCGGCGCGGCGGTCGAGAGCGAAACGGTGTATGGACAATAAAGTCCGGGATCGTAGAAAGAGGTGACGTAGCCGATGAGATACGAAGGCAGCAGCGAGCGCTCTTCAAATGCGCGCCAGATCACACCAGCTTGATAACCATGCTTCAACATTTTCCAATATTCCGGCGGATAAAGAATTTCATCCACGCGTTTGCCGAATTGGTCGAACATGCGCAGCCACGGCGTGCCGGCGCGGTCGATGTTATGTGAAATTGCTTGCCCGGCTTTTTCCCACCACGTTTCGTATTCCTGCAACGTTTCTTCGTGCGAAACTTGGCCGAGCATTTGGCGCAGGAAAATGGCGGGCGAACGGAGCGCGTTGAAAGTCATGGGTATTTCTTTCCTGAGTTGGAAGATTGGATTGTTGGATTGCTGGATCATTGGACTACTGGAGTGATGCAGCATTGCAAAACCCCATTAATCCAATGCTCCATCACTCCAATACTCCAGCAATCCACTACTCCTTTTGGCGCGCTTTCCATGCGAACATGCCGCCGCGCAAATTCGCCGCGCTGAAGCCGTGCTTCTGCAAAAAATGCGTGGCAATCACGCTGCGGTTGCCGGTGGCGCAATAAACCACGATCTCGCGATGGCGGTAGGCTTCCAATTCCGGCAAACGCGAGCTCAGCTCGTGCAACGGGATATTGAGCGAATCCGGAATCTGCCCGCGGCGAATTTCGCCGGCGATGCGCACATCGAGCAAAACTATAGGCAACTTGAATTTGAGTTTTCTGGCAACTTCATCAACCGAATAATGGCGCACCTGCCGTTTAAAGTAAATTTGGCGCAACAGCAGCAGTGCGACAAACGCCAGCAGGACGATGCCGAGGATTGAGGCGAATGACATTATTTTGCTCCTCTTCTCTTGGCCGCGCTGGGAGCGCGTTTTTCTTTGAACTTCAAGGCAATGGTGGCGTGCAAGCGTTTCTTCGCTGCGGCCGGCAGCCGCTTTGGCGCGTCATTGGCCTGGTAGAACACGATGGTCTTGCGCACGGTGTCGACGTAGATGCGGCACTTGGGGCAAGCGGCAACGTGCTTTTTTATTTCTTCACACGTGGTCTCGTCCAACTCGCCGTCGATGAAGTCACAAACATTTTTGAAAATCTTTCGGTGCGTCATGATCGCGCCTCCGTGCCTGCGATGCCGTAGGCATTGCCCGTAATGCCGCGGGCCTTGCCCGCAAAGCCGTGGGCTTTGTCGTTGGTTTCGTGAAAATATTCGGCCAGCGCCTCGCGCAGAAACAGGCGCGCCCGCCTCAGATGAAATGAAAAGCGTTTTAGTTACACGATTTTAATGATACGAAAATAGCGAATCTTGTCAAAGGAAATTTTAATGTCGATGACGGGGGGAAGCAGGATGGATGAGAGACGCCTCGAACAGCTTTTTTCAAGTCTGCTCCGAGGCGCGTTCGAGTTGGCAAAAATTCGCTAAATCAAGGCAATTTTACCGCGCCAGCCGCTGCCGGGCATCATCGGCATCTTTAAAATTCGGGTCGAGCGCCAGCGCTTTTTGCAGGGCGGTTTCGGAATCTTTGATTTTGCCGATGGCCGCGTAGGCGATGCCGAGGTGATAAAAAATCCTCGCCTGGCTCGGTTGGGCGAAAGGCTCGGCCGCGAGTGCTTTTTCCAGCACCGCAATGGTTTGGTCATATTCACCACGGACATAATGGACCCAGCCAAGCGTGCCGCGAAATTCCAATACCTGCGGCGCCAAATCAACGGCTTTTTGTGACCAGACCAGCGCGTCATCGAGTTTCGCCTTCTTGCCGGCGGCGAGCCGCGCCAATTTGTTGTAAGCGACGGCGAGCTTGGGATCAAACTTGATGGCGGCGAGGTAGGCTGGCTCCGCTGCTTCGACGCGTGCATGGCGCTCGTGGATCACGCCGATCTGCAAGAGCGCCTCGGCAGAATTGGGTTTGTGCCTCAAGACCGCCTCGTATTCGGCGATGGCCTTGTCATCCTGGCCTGCCGCCACGAAGAGGCTCCCGCGATCCATGAAGGCTAAAGTGAAATTCGGTTGCCGCGCGAGAGCTGTTGCGTAGGCTTCCAGCGCTTTGTCGTAGCGTTTTTGTGCGGCGTGCAGGCGGCCGATGGCCAGGTACGGCATGGGATTTTTGGGAGCCAGGCGTGCGGCTTCCGCCAATTCCGCCAGCGCTTGCTCGGTTTCGCCGACCGCCGCCAAGGCGTTTCCCAACGCATACTGCGCTTCGACGGCTTTGGGATCGAGCGCGAGCGCGCCGCGATAGGTTTCGATGGCCTTTTGCGGATTGCCCAGCCCGGTCAGATAAAGCTCGCCCAAATCCAGGCGCGGGTAGATCGTTTTCGGATCCAGGGAAATTGCTTTGGTCAGCGAGGTCTCCGCCTCACGGAAATTTTTTTGTGAATAAAAGTAGCGTCCCCAGGCGCGATGGACGGCGGCATTCTTGGGCGCCAAGGCCAGCGCTTTTTTCAAATACGAAATGGCCTCATACGTTTGACCCTTCCGATTCATGACATCCGCCAAACCGAGCAGCGCGTTGAGCTGGTTGGATTCGGCCTGCAAGCTTTCTTTGAACGCCGTTTCGGCCCCGTTCAAATCGCCGGCTTCGAGCTTGGCCAAGCCGTCGCGAAAATGCGTGTCATCCGGGCCGACGAATTTATAGAGCAGCCAATCGACTAAAGTGCCAAGCTCGCGGCCGCCGCTGGGTGAAAGCGTCAATTGGGCGAAAACGGTCGTGGAAAAAGCCAGCTCCAAAACGGCAAGAGCGAACAGAACGGGAATGGTTTTGCTAAAATTTAACATGGATCAATTGCCTTTCTGGGCGTCAGAACCCTCCCAATAAAAACTATGTTGCTCCACCCTCCAACTGGACAATAATTTTTTCCTAAAAATAAGTGAAAACTCTAAACCGCAATTACCCTGCCAGATGCAAGTTCTTTGCACTCACCGGCGAAGCGCCGCCATAAGCTTTTGATTTTTGTGAGGCATGGCGGTGGCGCCGGGGTTTGGCGAGGGCTCGTCGCGCTTTGGCCCATTGTTTCATTTTGAGAAAAACGTCGAACCGACTTACATTTTTTTCTTTGCCGCTTATATTGATGATTTTTTGTGTTGATTAATGCATCGATAAAATTCCTGCCGTTGTAATTGTCGGCTTTACCGACAGTTTGCTCTTTATAAAATCCTGGGAATTGCTGTTTTGCAATGCGCCACGGCTATCATTGAGGAAAGTTGAAAAAGAAAATCAAGTGGTTGCGAATGGCGTCGCGATTAGAGGCGCGAAGCAATTAGGCCTGGCATATTTTCTGCGCTGTTTGATTCGGCCAAATCTTTTAAAATTCTAACCCACCAACGGGAGGCAGCGACATGGCACGGCAAAAACAGCAGGCAGAATTTTTCTTGACGCTGGCAACGGTTTTGTTGGTTGCCGGTGTTTTCTTGCAGCCGATTTCAGCAAGGGCCCAGTTCAACACGCCTACGATTGACGGCGTCATCACTCCGGGTGAATACGGCACGCATACCGACGGCAACAACCAACAAGCCAACGGCGGCACGGTTTGGTACATGACTTGGGATGCGTCCAATCTTTATATCGGGATTTCAGGCGCCAATGTCTTTGAAGGCGCTGTGATTTACGTCGACGGCAATCCTATTGCGCCAATCAATGGCGGCACGAATGCCGACGGCACATTGGTGGGGCAAAATTACGACAATACCAATTTTGCGGCTCTGCAATTTCGCGCCGATTACGTCTCCTATTTCAAAGACGGCTATCGCGAGCACCGCACCGCGGATGGCTCGAATGGCTGGTCCGGCGCCGCGACTTCTTCCGGCAGTTATTTTTCCGACGGCAGCAACGCGCGCGAGTACGCCATTCCCTGGAGCAACGTCACCGGCGGCATGCCTTCCTCATTCAACTGGTTCGGTTATGTCACTTCAAGCAGTGGCTTCGTTTATGGCGAGATGCCGGCGGAAAACGGCGAAGGAAACGTCGGCACCTCCGCACGGGAACAGCGCTATTTTACCATCAGCACCACGGCGAACGGCGCGAGCACAAAGCCGTTTTCGCGAAACAGTTATGTGTTCAACAGCGCCACCGATCTCACCGGCTTCGGCGGCATCAGCGTGTTTGATTTCACTATGAACTCGGCGGGCCGGCAGCTCTTTCGCAGCACCGACGCCTCTACGTGGACCATCGGCGGAAATTTGCGCGTCGAGGCCGGCACGATTCATTTCGATAACACCACCGGCGCAGCCACCGTTTCCGGCAACGCCGCCATTGGCAGCAGCGGCACGCTCAATCTTGGCAACGTCATCGGCGGCGACCTCAATCTTGCCGGCAATTGGACCAATAACGGCACGTTCAATCACAACTCCCGCACGGTCACGTTCAACGGCACGGGCACGCAAACCCTCAGCGGCAGCAGCACGAGCAATTTTGGTTTTCTGGCGGTCAATTTGGGCAGCAGCGCGAGCACTCTCGAAGCGCTTTCGCTTATTACCATGACCACCGGCAATCTCACATTGACACAAGGCACGCTCAAAATTTCCAGCGCTTCAACCATCACGCCTTTCAGCGGCTCGGAAACGATTCCGGCGGCGGCGGGTTTTCATCTCAATCACGCCAGCGCCGTGTCGAATTGGAGCAGCTCCGGCTCGCTCGATCTCGATGGCAAATTGACGATTGACGGCGGCACGATGACCATTGGCAGCGGCTCCGGCAATGAGCTGATGATGAACGCGCCGACGGCAGAGGCGACGATCAACGGCGGTACGCTCAATTTGGCGGGCCGAGTCGACGTCAGCAGCTCGGGCGGCGGCAACGGGTTGACGATTGATGGCGGGGAAGTGGTGGTGACGACGGTGGGAAACGGCAGTAGCGCAACCGCCGGTTTCAACATGGCGGCAACCGGTAAATTCACGATGACGGGCGGCATGGTAACGGTGCAACGCGCCAATTCCAGCACCGGCGGCGATGTCAAGCTCGTTGCCGGCGCCGGCGCCAAGAGCGTGACCGGCGGCACGATTCGTTTTGGCAATGCGTCGACGCCCGCGGCGCAAATCATGAAATTGAGCAGCGCCATTCCGATTTTCAATCTGACCATCAACAGCGCCAACGCGACGGCGCAATTAGCCGCCAATCTAGAGGTGAACGGCGATCTCACCATTGCCGCGGGCACGCTCGACGCCAACAATCTCAATATCAATCTCGCCGGCAATTGGAGCAACAGCGGCACGTTCACGCCGGGCACGGGGACGATGACTTTGGATGGCGCGAGCGCACAAACGATGAGCGGCTCCACATTCTACAATTTGACCATCAACAATGCCAACGGCGTGACGCTGCTCACAGATGAAAATGTCAGCAATATGCTCACGCTATTAAACGGCAATGCCACCACCGGCGGCAATAAAATGATTATTCTGGCTGGTAGCAGTGTGAGCCGCACCAGCGGCCATATCGTCGGCAATTTGCAAAAGTATTTTCAAGCAATCGGAAATTTTGCCCAAGTCTTTTTTGAGATCGGGACGGGCAATGATTATACTCCGATTGACGTTTCCATCAACGGTCTTCAAGATGATGGGTATTTAACCGCGAAGTCCATTGCCGGTGATCATGCCAACGTTTCCTCTTCCATTCTTGATGCGGACAAAAGCGTGAATCGCACTTGGACGTTGACGAATGATGGCAGCTTTACTTTTGACACCTACGATGCCACTTTCAATTTCGTCGCCGGCGATCTCGACGCCGGCGCCAGCACGAATAAGTTGAGCGTTGGCAAGCTGGATGCCGGCACGTGGACGTATCCCGTCGTTGGCGTGCAAACCGCGACGAGTACGCAGGCGCTTGGTATGAGCAGCTTCAGCGATTTTCAATTGGCCGAGCCGACTTGTACGCCTGCGCCTTCGGATTTGGTTAGTTGGTGGCGCGCGGAGAATGACGCGACTGATTTTGCGGATGGAAATGATGGCACTTTGATGAATGGGGCGACTTTCGCAACAGGCAAAGTCGGGCAGGCGTTTAGTTTTGATGGGGTAGATGATATAGTAAGGATCTCTAGCGTTGCTGGTATAGAGGTGCAGCAGTTTACTATCGATGCGTGGGTGTTTGCTGAGAGTCCGGATTTTCACAATGATGTGTTAGGGGGGATTATTGTTAGCAAGGATATTGGCGACACCTCCATTCCTCCATTCGTTTCATGGAGCCTCGTGGGGCCGGGTAACACAAACAAGTATCACGTAGACATCGGCTTCAATGATGGCTCATTACACTTCCTACCCAGCACGAATAGCTTTCCATTCAACACCTTTAACCATGTTGCGGCGACATGGGACGGTAGTGCGCTAAAGCTATATGTGAATGGCCAACTTGAGGGCGCACTCAATCTCGGACCTAAGACAGTATCGTATAGTGGTGAAGCTCTGACCATCGGTGAACACAACATCTTTCCTGCACAAAGGGCGTTTGATGGCCTAATTGACGAAATCGAGTTTTACAACCGTGCCCTTTCCGCATCTGAAATCCAGGCCATTTACAACGCTGGCAGCGCGGGCAAGTGTACCGATTGCGTCGCACCTACCACCGGCTGGTCGGTGGCGCACATCATCGACAACGACGACATCATCTTTGGCGTGAAGCAGGGCATCTTCAAAGAGACCGGCGGGCCGGCGGCGCCGCGCGACAATCGGGCGTTGGCGATCTCACCGGATGAGCAATATCTCTATCTCGGCTACAACAATCCGGCTAAAAAGAGAATCGTGCGCAAGATCGATCTCAGCGAGAGCGATCCGGCCAACAATTATTCTTCGGTCGTGGCGCAGTTGCAATTGCCGGTGAATGCGAATCCGGCCAAGGCGATTGCCGTGGATGATCAGGGCCGGGTCTATTTGGCGCGGCTCAATGTGATCGATATTTACGACGCTGCTCTCTCGACGACGCTGCTCGCGGGCGGCATCACCGGCTTGACGAATTGTGAAGGCGTTGATGTCGTGCGGCAGAGCGGGGCGTTGCGCGTTTATGCGACCGAGCGCACCACGAAGAAAGTAAAATGCTTCGAGCTGGCTGAAGCGGGCATGAACATCAGCGCTTTTGCCCCGGCCGGCCTCGGCGGTGATGGCAAAGCGTTGATTTCCACTGCCGCCAGTCTGCGCGGTATTGACGTGCAGAGCGATGGCACGATTTGGGCGTGCAACCTCAGCTCGAGCGCAGGCAAAGTCTATCGCCTCGATGCCAGCGGCGCGGTGCTCACCACCACGACCGTGGCAAACGCCATGGATGTGGCGATTGACGAGTCGCGCGATGAAGTTTATGTGAGTCAGTACACCACGCGGAAAATTACGGCGCTCAATCTCAGTGACGGCTCGGTCAACCGCACGATTGATCCGGCCAATTCGGGCGATTTGGGCAATATCGACTTGAATGGTGAAAAAGGCAATGGCGCGTTGTCCGGCATTGACATCGCTTCTTGCCAGCGGGTGTTCGTTGCGAACGAAACCGGCAGCTCGATTAGAACCGGCAGCCCGCTCGATTCACCCTTCAGCGATGCGGATGATGGCGCACGTATTCTGCGCGATGACGACAACGATCCCCTTTTGTTGGTCTCGGGCAATGTTCTCGCCAAGCCCGTCGCCCAACAACCGAGCGCGCGTGACTTCGTGGTGTTGGCAAATGAAACGATACAGCTCAACGGCCGAGTCGAAGCATACGGTAACCTACACGCGAACGGCAAGCTCGAAGTGAAGCCCGAAGGGAAGCTCACACTCGCAGAAAATGCTACTGCCACTGCTTCTGCTGCTGATCGCTCAGCGCCAATCACTTTACCCAACTATGCTTTCATGGCCGAAGGTGAAAATCTGTACGATGTCCGAGATCAGGCATTGTCTCTTGAGCCTGGCTTGTACGGAGAAGTCATCGTTGCGGATAACGCGACGCTGCGCTTGAGCAGCGGTGAATATTATCTGCGCTCGTTGCAGCTCGGCGTGCATGCCAAGCTCGTGGTTGACAACGGCGGTGGCTACGTGAACATTTTTGTGGTCGATGATCTAAGCTTCGCGAGCCATTCGCAAGTGACGATCACCGAAGCGGAGCTGACGAGCGACGTGACATTCTGGACGCTAAATGATCCGCAAATCGAAATTGGCAAAGGCGCGATGGTGCAGGGCACGTTGATCGCACAGAACGGCGACATTCATTTCTCAGAAGGCAGCAAATTCAAAGGCGCGGCGATTGCCAACAACGTCATTATCGACGGCAAGGTGTTGTTGGTGCATCATCGTTCACCGCAGAACCTGCAAACTGCTCCTGCAACTGCCGCTGATGCGCAGGCTGCCACGCCGGTGACGAGCTACGAATTGGCGCAGAATTATCCCAATCCGTTTTGGAGCGAAGCGACATCCCGCATTGCGGGAAATCCGAGCACGATGGTTAACTTCGCGTTGCCGGAAGCGGGCAAAGTCACGCTGCGGATTTTCAACGAAACCGGCCAGCTCGTGCGCACGCTGTTGGATCGCGAGATGAGCGCCGGCCGGCATCAGTTGTCTTGGAATGCGCGCAATCAGTCGGGCAATCCGGTAGCCGCGGGAGTTTATTTCTACCAAATGACGGTGACGGGGCAAAATGGCGCGGCGGTGTTTAGCAAGACGCAGCGCATGACGCTGGTGAAATAAGGGGCCGGAGTCGAAAGTCTAAGAGGGTGTTTGAAAAGTATAAAAGTGCGACTGACCGGTCACTTAAAGTAGTTGAATTGTAGAACATGTTGTGCCTAAAAAGTGACCGGTCAGTGACTGTTCAAACACGCTCTAAAATTCGACGCCAGATGAAACGAAAATGGCCAATAAAACGAAACGCCGCTGGTTTGTTGCGGCAAACCGGCGGCGTTTTTATTGTTGGCTCGATCAAATTCAATTGCGGCTTTTTCCGCGGCCATTTTTTGGAAGTTGTTGCGGCTTTGAAGTTGCCTGAAGTGATTTTAACAAGTTTTTTTCCCCCCCCAAAGCGGCGATCATATCTTCACGGCTTAAGGCTGCTAAGTGGTCTTCTTTGCTCAGTGCCGCTCGCAGTTTCCGTTTGTCCAGCGCCGCGATGATTTTCTTGTCACCCAGCGCCGCGATGATTTTCTTGTCACCCAGCGCGGAAATGATTTTTTCCGTCGCCACGACCGACAAAATGTTTTTTAACGACTTCTCTCTGATATTCAGCATAATTTGTTTCACCTCGCTTTCGTAAAGATCGAGTATCGTTTCGGTTATCGGGGCTTTCTCCTTGTTCCTCAGGCTGGCAAGAAAAACTTGCAGCCGTCTCGCCGGATCGGAAAAAGCTCTTAATTCCTCCGGGAGCGATTCATCCGGCACCTCTGTAAAAGAAATCACATAGGCGGGCATATCGGCGTCGCGCCGATAAATGCCTTTGGCGAGTGGCTCGAAACTGAAGCCGCGCAGGGCTTTCTCGACACCCGGCGTCAGATGATGGACGAGAGCCGTAACCGTGACGTTATGAACGTTCGGCAGGCGCTTTTTCGCAACGTATAGCCAAGCGTAGGCAAATAGTTTGGGCAGGTCTTCCATCTTCAAATTATCCCGCTCCGTTTTTACCTCCATCAGATTGTAGCGCCGAAAGTAGCTGAAGAGCGCGGGAAATTTTGTGAAGTCCGGCTTCCAGCCTTGCCCGGGAGAAACAGCGACGACATCAATTTCCAACGGCAGTTTTCCCACCTTCACATGGTCGAAGACCTTAAGTTTTGACTTTTCGAAGCGCCGCTTGAGAAGCTGAATCAGCCGCGCTTCAAACTGTTTGCGCGAGGCGCGCTTTGGGCTCACCGTCGCCCCTTCATAGGATTTGAGAAACTCTGAGCCGCTCGGTCGGCTCCGACTTGCCTTCACTTCAATATAATAGCCGGCGAAAAGATTTGCAAGCGATTTCTTGATTCAATCGTAATGCCTCACTTACGGGTAGCGTAGCGCAGACATCCTGTCTGCAGGCGGGACGCCTGCGCTACATTTTTCACCAATAAGTGAGGCCTTACCAACAACGATCACAATTCCCTGCTCATATTTTCCGCAAACGGCGCCCAATGCCAGTAATCAAAATCGTACAGAAGTGTAGAGTTTTATCCAATCAGTGTCACCTTCCGATTTCCGCTGGGTTGGGGAAAATCGGCTTTCCATCACGGCTGTGTAAATTGCTTTGAGAAAAATCACAAATTGTCCACGGATGGGCGCGCGAGCGGGCGAACTCACGCTGTCAAGCTTGATTTCGTCGACTCTTGGTTGTGTCAAGGGTTTCCGTCACAAGTTCGGCTGTGGGAAACTTAACGAGGACAATTAATAATATGAAAAAAGTGGTGCGACTTTCAATCGTCCTGTGTCTCGCACTGCTGTGGCAGACAGCGTTGCGCGCCCAGGAGACTTGGTCAGTGCAGCACATCGTTGACAATGACGATGTCATTTCCGGCATCAACCAAGCTTCAAATGGGGACGCGGCGCCGCGCGATAACCGGGGCCTGGCGCTTTCCTCCGACGGCAAATTCCTTTATCTTGGCTATAATAATCCGGCCAACAAACGGGTGGTCCGCAAAATCGATCTGAGCGTGGCAGACCCGGCGCAGAACCATCAGGCCGTTGTCAAGCAATTGCTGTTGCCGAGCGGCGGCGCCCCGGCGAAATCGATTGCCACGGACGATAAGGGCCGGGTGTATTTGGCGCTCGCCACGAAAATCAGCATTTACGATGCCGACTTGAATGTTTTGCTGCACACGATAACCGGCTTCACCGCTTGCGAAGGCGTAGCCGTCGCTCGTGAAAGCGGCACGCTGGCCGTATATGCGTCGGATCGCACCGCCAAGACGTTGAAGAGATTTGTGCTGACCGAAGGCGCGGGAAATGCGGTCAGCGCCTCGACCAAAGCCGGACTCGATGGCGACGGCGAAGTGGTGATAGCCGGCGCCATCGGCTTGCGCGGACTCGCCGTGCAAAGCAATGGCACGATTTGGCTGGCGGACATTGGCGCTGCAAAAGTCTTTCGAGCCAATCCCAATGGCAGCTTGCAAGGGAATACTTCTCTCACTAATGGCATGGACGTGGCTATTGACGAGAGCAAGGGCGAAGTTTATGTCACCCAGAATACAACCCGAGCAGTGAAGGTGTTGAATCTTGCTGACGGTACTGTTAATCGAACCCTCACCCCGCCATTTACAACGCTGCAGTTAGCCCAAGCCGCCAATTCGGCGTTGGCTGGAATCGACGTTATTCCGGGCCGGCTCATCTATATTGCCAACGAAAGCGAAAAATCAATCCTCAGCGGCGACCCGCCGGATTCTCCGTTCAGCAATAGCGGCGATGACAACAATTTTGCCGATGCGGACAATGATCCCATTCTCGCCGCGATGCATCCTTTGGTGGCTGATGCCGGGCTCGATCAACAGATCTCTTCGGGCGCCTCCGCCACGCTCGGTGGCAGCCCGACGGCGATGGGTGGCACGCCGCCTTATACTTACAGTTGGATCCCAAACACGGGCTTGAATAATTCGAACTTGGCGAATCCAACCGCCTCGCCAATCACCACGACCAAGTATACCGTGACGGTGAAGGATGCTCTCAACCGTACGGCTATGGATGAAGTAACCGTAAACGTCACCGTGGCGACCCAAAGCTTCGTTATGTTGGTCAATCGTTACGTGAGGATCGACAAGAATATCAGCTCCGAAGGCGATATCTATTCCAACAACAAGATCGAGTTTATGGCCGGCGCTCCGGGAACGCACACGGGAAATCTGAGGGCGCTGACGGACGTAACCTTGCGCAATCAAAACACCGTTGTGGGGAATGTTATCGCGGGCAATGAGATTTATCTTTTGGGCAGCGCTACGATCACGGGAACGCAAACCAAGCATGCTTCCTTGTCGGCGCTCTCCCTGCCATCGCGCTCATTCTCAGCCGGCGGATCGAACAAGACCGTGCTTAAGAATGGCACACTGGCATTATCGCCAGGCTCGTATAATCAGGTTATCGTCTCGGGCAATGCGACGCTGTTTCTCAGCGCCGGTGATTATTACATGAACGTCTTAAAAATAGACGATAAGGCCAAGCTTTCCGTGGATGTGGCGGGCGGCTCGGCAAATATTTTCGTGGTGACGGACCTGCACTTTGCGGGAAAAGCTCAGGTTCTCATCACCGGCGCCGGCGCTTCAACCACGAAGCTTAGCTTCTGGACATTGAACGACGCGAAAGTGAACATCGGCAAAGAGGCGTTATTTCAAGGTAATTTGATCGCCCAGAACGCGAGAGTGAATCTCGGCAGAGATTGCCGGTTCAAAGGAGCGCTGACGGCGGATAGCGTTATAGCAGATCAAGGCGCGCGCTTCGTGCCGCATGGATCATCCACCATTTTCCCAAAGGAGTCGGAAGAAGAGTCCGAAGTCACCAGTGCTCGGTTAGCAGTAAGTAGTTATCAGTTGGTGCAAAATTATCCGAATCCGTTTTCGCAGATTCCGCGCTTCGCGGAAAATCCGGGCACGGTGATCGGTTTTGCGTTGCCTTCAAAGAGCAAAGTGACGCTGCGAATTTATAACGAGACCGGCCAGCTCGTGCAAACGTTGGCCGAGCAAGAGATGAGCTCCGGCCGGCATGAGTTGCGTTGGCATGGCCGCAATCAGTCCGGCTATGCCGTGGCGGCAGGAGTCTATCTCTATCAGCTTGTGGTAACCGGAGAGGATGGGGAAGCAGTGTTTGCGGAGACGAAACGAATGACGGTGTTGAAATAAGGTCAAATGTTATTGACCGGTCACTGCAGCAAAATTGCGATGCATTAGATCGCCTGCGAAAGTGACCGGTCAATTGACCTGATGTGAAGTGAAACGTCAAGCATAATTCATCAAGCGTATCTGCACAGCAACATATTGGTGTGAATTGGTCAGATTGTTCTATTGTGAGAATTTTGTGGGATTTTCTTGCATTTTTTCACTTTTGCCTATCTCGCTGATTTTCTTATTTGCTCTGCCGGTTTTGCACGCGGCGCACACTTATACCGTCGGAAATTCCAACACAAAAGTCTGCCGCCGCAAACGGCGCTTCTTCATGAGGTAAAATGCTCTTATAAAATCAACGAATTAGGCGGTTTGACCAAGCCACCTCGCCATCGCAAAGCTGGCATGCTTCGTGCGGTAATTATGATGGCATCTTGTTTATCTCGAACTGGGTTCTACAAATTCATACTAAATTGAGAAGGAGCGCCCAATGAAGAAAATCACAAATACTTTATTAGCGCTGTGCTTGGCCGTGCTGATGCACGTTCCCTTGCACGCGCAGGAAATTTGGTCGGTGCGCCATATCGTTGATAACGATGACATCATCTTCGGCATCAATCAGGCGACTGCCCCAACCGGGGTCGGGGCGCCGCGCGATAATCGCGCGGTGGCGCTTTCTGCCGACGGCAAATTTTTGTACCTCGGCTATAACAATCCATCGGCTTACCGTGTTGTGCGCCGCATCGATCTCAGCGAGGCGGATCCGGCCAATAACCATACCGGCATCGTCAACCAGTTGATTTTCCCCACCGGTGGCGCGCCGCCAAAGGTGGCCAAAGCGATTGCCACGGATGACAAGGGCCGGGTCTATATTGCGCTTGGCGCTACTATCGAAGTTTATAGTGCGGATCTCAGCACGCTGCTGCACACCATTTCCGATTTTACTTTGTGCGAAGGCGTGGCGGTGAAACGCGAAGGCGCAACGCTCGCGGTGTATGCAACGGATCGCACGGATGGCACGCTGGAGCGCTTCGTCATCACTGAAGGTGTTGGTGACGCCATCAGCTCGTCAGCCAAAGCCGGACTTGATGGCGACGGCGAAGTCACGGTAACCGGCAATATGAGCTTGCGCGGAGTCGATGTCGCTCCGGACGGAACGGTGTGGATCGCCGACACTAACGCCGACAAGGTTTTTCGCGTCACCTCGTCCGGCGGCATGGGCAGCAGTATTGCCGTGACGGATGCGATCGACGTCGCCATCGACGCGGTCAAGGGCGAAGTTTATGTCAGTCAATTTACACTTCGAGCGATCACGGTTTTGAATTTGACCGATGGTTCGTTCAATCGTCTGGTCACGCCGCCTTTTGTGACGTTGGAATTGAGCGCCACCGGTGAGAGTGGCAATGGCGCAATATCCGGCATGGATGTCGCCCCCGGACATTCTTTATATGTGGTCAACGAGACTGGAAATTCGATTCAAACCGGCGCGCCCCTGGATTCGCCGTTCAGCAATACTGACGACGACCAGGCTTTTCTGGGCGATGATAACGATCCGATTTTGCAGGTCCAATTCATTACCCCGCTGATCGCTCATGCCGGATCGGATAAAAAAATCTGCCTCGGTGAGTCCGTTATTCTTGGCGAGAGCCCGGCGGCAACCGGCGGCCTGCCGCCGTACAAATTCAGTTGGACCCCCGCCATCCCATTGAATGATGCCAGCCTGGAAAATCCGACTGCCACGCCAACAACCACCACGACTTTTATGCTAAGCGTCGAGGATGATCTCGGCACGGTGGCTACCGACGAGGTGACGATAACCGTCAACAAAGCCGCTTTGCTGTACTGTGTCTCGGACGAGGATCCCCAGCAATTGACCAGCGTTCGGCTGGATGTCATGCCGCCCGCGAAAAACGTGATCGTTGATAAGATCATCTACGGCGGCGGCGTGCCGGTTAGCGGTTTTAAAACGGACAAACCCGTCAAAGATGAAACCGAGGCCGCGGCTTACGACGCCAACACGAAAACGGCCTATATTATCTCCAACCGCGGAAAAGTGTCGACCCTGCTGCGGCTGGATCTGAAGACCGGCATTGCCTACAGCATCGGAAATACGCACACGAACTCCGGGCAAGCCATTGACGATATTAACGCCCTGGCCTTTAACAACAAAACCAATGTGCTGTACGGCGTCACCGTCAACGGCGATCGCTTGTTGAAAATCAGCACGACGAATGCGCGCGTAACGATGGTTTATCCCAACCCGATTACCACCAAGCGCGGCGTCGATCTCGAGGGCGCCTCTTTCGACGAAACCGTTGATCCGCCGGTGCTCTACGTGATCTCCGAGCACGGCGAAGGTGAAATCTTCACGGTCAATCTGACGACCGGCGTCGGAACGTTGGTTGGCAAAACCAAGCGCGGCATGGAGTCGATCGGGTTTGGCAAGGATGGCGTCATATACGCCACCAACCATGACGGCAATTTCTACACGCTCGATCGCACCACTTATAAAGCGACGCTGTTCCTCGTGAATAAAAAGATCGACGGCGAGGGCATCATCATCGAGGAATGTGTGGAGGCTTTGCCAAAAGCGAATCCGCGCGAGGATACGCCGCGCGAAGATGATACGTCTAAGATCGAGTCTGATGAAAACCCGTCGCCGCCGGCGGAATTTGTGCTGCACCAAAACTACCCGAACCCGTTCAACCCGAGCACGATGATCAGCTTCTCATTGCCCGAAGCTGGCAAAGTGGCCGTGAATATATACAACGCCACCGGCCAGCTTGTGCGCAATCTTGTCGATCGCGAGATGGCGGCGGGACGGCAAACCTTGCGCTGGAACGGCCGTGATCAATCCGGCAAAGCCGTCGCTGCCGGCGTTTACTTGTATCGGATCGTGGTGCAGGGGCAAGACGGCAGCCCTGCATTTACGCAAACGCTGCGGATGACATTGTTGAAATAACGAACTTAGCTTATTCTCTGTTTCTAAATCAAACGCCGCCGGCCGGAATGATCCGGGCCAGCGGCGTTTTTTCTTTGTGCCGCAAAAGTGCGTGCAGAAGTTTTGACGGAGCCGCTCTCTGCAAAGCTTTGGCTTGTTTGTATCTTCATCGTGCACCTAAAAATAAAATTTTTAGGAAGGCCGGACGAAATTCCTTTTGAAGTGGCAGGACGGAGATTGATACGATACGCGTGATTTTTTACGCAGAACGGCGGGGATGAGCGTAATTATATGTAGAGAAAAAAAGAAATTAGAATGTTGTGAGGCGCGACACGAGGGGAAGGGCGAGATAAGAGTGAAACCCGGATCGTTTCGGGGGTGCTTCTTGTCCCGCGAGGGAAAGAAAGCATCTTCCCGCTTGTCGAAAAGGAATTCGATCGTTTTCGGCCCTCTTCATCTTTCCTGTCGATCCGCCCGCGGGTGATCGAACGCCGGCGGAGTTGGCCAAAGCCCTTTCTATGGCACACGCACCCTTGCAATCATCTTTTTAAAATTATTCCGCATAAGCTATTATGCAATGCGGTGGCTGGTTAAGTGAAAGCATCCTTGCACATTGTTGCCGGCAAGCTAAATGACGTTGACCTAAACACGGGGCTTATGGCAAGCACATTTTCGAATGGTTACATTTGCTACTGAGGCCAATGATGCAGCCTGAACCACTCTGGTATGCAATTTATTGCAAAAGCCGCCACGAGCACATGGTCAACGACCGGCTCGCCGCGAAGGGCGTAACGGCCTATTTGGCGGATCGTGAAACGCGCGTGCAATGGGGCGAGCGGCAGCGCAAAATCAAAAAGAATCTGCTGCCCGGCTATGTTTTGGTTCAGGCGGAAATGAATCCGCGAGTTTATCTTGAGGTTCTGCAAACGCAAAGCGTGGTGAAATTTGTCGGAAACCCTTGGCCGAATCTCTCGTGGATTCCCGAAGAGCAAGTCGAAAGCTTGCGGCTATTGTTAGGCTCGCAAATACAGTTTGAAGAAGTTCCTTATTGGCGCTCCGGCGAAAAGGTGGAGGTGGTTGGCGGGCCGCTCACCGGTCTGCGCGGGGTGGTCGCCGGCCAGGCGCATCGCAAAAATCGCGTCGTCGTTTCCATAGACTTGTTGCAGCGCAGCATGGCGGTGGAGATCGACGCTTATTTGTTGCAGCGCCTCGAGCCGTGCCGTCTCGCCGTTTGATGGTTCGTTGTGAAGTAATCCGGCCGGGAGGCGAAGTTTTTTTGGTTTTCAAGTCCGAGGACTCAACCAGTCGCAGCCCAATTACCGTGGCTGGCGTTGAGAAAGCGGAGCTATGCCCAAGCGTATCCTCAACAAAGTTTGAGCATGTCAATCATATTGCCGTCAGCCTTGTTCAAAAGTTTTTCAGATCACCGGCTGCACAAACGCATGCGCCGAATCGGCATTAGAGGTTTGGACCTCGGAGGCGCCGCGCTCGGACTCATTCTGGCTGTGCCGATTCTCATCGTCGTTCCGATGCTGATCAAGTTAGACTCACCGGGACCGGTATTTTACAAGCAATTGCGTACCGGCGTCAACCGGCGCCGCAAGGATCGTCGCGCCATCAATGTTTTGCCGGAAGATAATTTGCGCCGGCAAGATCTCTATGGCAGGCCTTTTTACATTTACAAATTTCGCACGATGGAAGAAGACGCCGAGCGCCGCAGCGGCGCCGTGTGGGCGATGCAAGATGATCCGCGCATTACCACCGTCGGCCGCTGGCTCCGGCGCTTGCACCTCGATGAGATTCCGCAGTTTTGGAATGTTCTGCGCGGAGAAATGAGCCTGGTGGGGCCGCGACCGGAACGGCCGGAAATCATCCGGCGGCTCGTGGTCGAAATTCCCGGGTATCAAAAACGGTTGGCCGTCAAGCCGGGCATAACCGGACCGGCGCAAATTTGTTTAGGGTACGATAGCAGCATGGACGACGTCCGGCGCAAGATTCAAATGGATTTGCTCTACATCTCGAACCGCTCGCTCCCCCTGCAGTTGCGCGTGCTCTCGCTGACGCTGCTCAAAATTCTGTCATCGGCGCCAACGATCGACGCCAAATTCGTTGCGCCTCACCTTCGCTTGGAAAGCCTCTCATACGAGTAAATTATGCCAATCCACCTGAATTGTCGCTGCCAAAGCGCCGTCGCCATTTTCTTGTTCTTGCTGGCGGCGTTTGCCATGAGCGGAGTTTCTGTGATTTACGCTCAAGGCGAAAATAAAACTGCCAACGGCACGGTTACCATCAACTCCAATCCGCCCGGAGCGGTGATTTATTTGAGCGGCGAATATCGTTTTTGGGGCCGCACGCCGTTTGTTTTGCCCTATAACCTTTATGGCAAATATCGCCTCCAGGCGAATCGCCGCGGCTACGAAAAGATCAACGCGGCTTACAACTTTACGGGAGAGTCCAAAGGCGCTTTAACGATGCGATTGACGCCGAAGACGCCGCCGAAGGCGCTTTATCGCTCGCTGCTCTATCCCGGCTGGGGGCAATATTATTCCGAGCGCAAGCTCGTGGGCGCGATTTTCATGGGCGTCACTGCCGGCGGGTTTGTGGCGCTGGCCGTCAATCAAAACCAATATCAAAATGCGCAAAACCGCTACACCACGGCAGTGACGAGTTATAATCGCAGCCTTATGCAGGGAGATGTCGACGCGCAGAACGCCAATTTCGACAAAGTGCAAAGCGCTTTGCGAGCGCTGAAGGACGCCGAAGATGCGCGCAATATCACCATTTATACAATCGCCGGTATATGGGCCTTCAACGCCCTGGAAAGCGTGCTCTTTTTCCCGAATTTTTCCGACATCGAGTTTTTCGAGAAAGTTTCTCCCAGGCTGTCACAAGCAGGAACCGGGGTCAAGCTGTCGTTGCAATTTCCGCTTGATTAGACACAACCCGGACGAATCTGCGGCAGCCGGCCGGAACCCCGTGGGCGCAGCCAGGCTGGCTTTTTACCGCGAATGGATGCCAATAAACGCGAATAAAAATTAGCGCCTATTCGCGACAATCAGCGGGTTAAAAAAAAATGCAGAAAAAAGCAAACACGAAAGGTCGTTTCAAGCGTATGTCTCGCATCAAATCTCGGCAGAAGCCGACATCGTGGCTTGTTAGGGTGGAGCTGCTCGCATTTTTTGTTTTTGCCGCCATGCTCTCTTGCAACAATTACAATCCGGTCGCGGTAGATCCGCCCGGTAAGGGCGCGCTGCCGGCGCCGACGAAGATCGTCGTCACAATTGGCAACGGCGCCGTCGAGCTGGCATGGGTGCTCGAGAGCGATACGACGCAAGTCAAAGAGTATCGCGTTTATCGCCAGAACCAGAACGAAACCTCTTTTCGGCGCATTGCCTCGACCAAGGTGCGGCGTTTTCGCGACGAGCGGCTGACGAATGGGCTGCTTTTGCAATACCAAATCGCGGCCGTGAACAAATCGGACGTTGAAGGAGAGCGCTCGGCCGCCGTAACCACGGCGCCGGCAATTTACAGCATTCAGTTGGCCGGCGGCGCGAAATACACCAATCGCCGCAATGTGACGATTACCATCGCCGTGCCACAGAACACGACGCTGATGATGTTTTCAAACGATTCGTCTTTTGCCGGTGCCGGTTGGGAGCCGATTGCGGCCTCGCGCGCGTGGGAGCTGGCCGCCGGTGACGGGTCCAAGAGGGTTTACGCCAAATTCCGCAATGCCAACGATCAAGAAACTTCCAGCCCGGCTAAAGCGGCAATCATTCTCGATACCGTTGCCATCATTCGATCCATCAATGAAGACAGCCGGGGAGGCGCGCTCAAAGCCAATGACGTTTTGCACATTCGAATGATTGCCGGCGAAAAGGACGGCACCGCCACCGCCGATATCGTCGATGCACTCAACGGCGCCGGCGCGCAAGAGCGCAACATCCGTTTGTACGATGACGGCACCAACGGTGACGTGACGGCGCAAGACGGCATTTACGAAAGAAATTATTCGGTTCGGCCCGGCCTGGAGGTGGTGAATGCTTACGTTTATGGAAATTTTTCCGACGCCGCTGGAAATGCTGCGACCGCCGCGACGGCGCCGGGCCGCGTCACCATTCAATCCCTGCCGACCGCGGTCGTTTTGCAAGAACCGACGGCGCTTGCCGGCAACTCGACTTCGTTGAGCCTGCGGTGGACGCCGAACACGGACCAGGATTTTACCTCTTATCAGCTCCGCCGCGCGCCGGACGCCAACATTTCGTTGTCTTCTCTGCTCGTGAAAGAATTTACCGATGCCAGGAGCACGAGTTACGTCGATAACGGACTCGATCCGAACACCAAATATTTCTATCGCATTTATGTTTTCGACGCCGCGGGCAACAGCACGGCGAGCAATACCGTGCAGCAGACCACGCCGGTCAACCAGGCGCCCAAGCCGGTCGTGCTGTCGCAGCCGGTGGAAGACGGCGCGGCGCTGAAACTGAGCTGGTCGCCCAACACTGAAAACGATTTTGCGAATTACCGTTTGTATCGCTCGACCAGCTCTCCGGTTGATTCCAGCGGCGCGCCGATCGTGGTGATCAATAACGCTTCGACCACCGATTATCGCGACACGAGCGCTGCCACTGGCACCGTTTACTATTACCGCGTTTATGTTTTCGATCAACAGGGGCTGCCTTCGCGCGGCAGCAACATCGTGCAAGGCCAACGAAAGTAACCGTCAAAGTTTACTGGATTTTGCAACGAAATGAGAACTGCAACGAAAAAAACAGATTTGAGTTTTTCTTTTTGTTGCGGTTCCCCCAGGCGCAGTCTTTTCGTTGCAAGCTATTTCAGCGTGCTAAAATAAGGAAGTACAGATGTTGCCACTTTCACAAACCGGGGTTTTTTTCTGGAGCTGGAAGCAGGCCCTGCAAAGCTGCCGGAAGCCGGTTACTTTTTTGCCCTTTGCCGGCTACGCCATGGTGCAGCTTTTGGTTTTGGCCGGCCTGTTTTTGTTTATTCATCCGCCTTTTTCATTGATCTTTTTGCCGCTGCAGCGGGCCTTGTTCGGCGAAGAGGCTTTGCACTATCCGAACAACTTCATTTTTATGCCGCAAATGTTCGAGATCTTGAATGTGGCGCTCAGCGCCGTTCTCGGCATTTTGGTGGTCGGTTGGGCCACCGTGCTGTTTTTCCGCAACAGCGACGCCCAGCCTTCGAAGCGAGACACCGTCTCGGTTCGCAAACGCTATTTTCATCTTTTGGGCGCTTGGGCCAGCGAAACCGGCCTGATGTTCGTGATCATTTTCGGCTTTGTTTGGTTGGCGAAAAAAGTGCCGGACGTGGCAACTTATCTGACCGCAGCGAGAGCGTTCGGAGTTATTTTGATCAGCGCAATTTTTGCCTTTGCCACGGCGCTCATCTTGCTCGAAAACAAGCCGTTTTGGTCGGCGCTGACGCAAAGCGTGAAAATGTTTGCCGGCTATGCCCTGGTGACGCTGTTTTTGGTCGGGCTTCCGACGATATTGCAGTTGCCGGTTCAATTCCTTCTGTCTAATAGCGCCAAAATCATCCGCCGGCTCAATCCCGAGGTGATAACGTTCGTCATCGCCGGCGGTGTTTTTGCGGCGACACTTTCAAATTATTTTATTATCGGCACCGTGACGCATTTATACCGCGGCATCAGCCGCGAGGCGAGAGCTGCGGCGCCACGGTAACACAGGAAAATTTTTGCACAGATTGATCGACATGCTCGGGAAAACCGGAATTGGGCTGCAAAGGCGCCGAATTTTAGGCGCGCTCGTGTTGCCGCTCGTTTTGTTGGCGTGCGGCGCCGATGAAGAATTGCAGCAACAATATCAGTTGGAAAAAATGTTCTTTGGCGCGCGCAAAGCCGCCGAAGCTATTTTCATCAATCCCCGCGTTGCGCCGACAAAAAGTTTTGATGAGGCCATCGCTTTGTACCGCCGGATCATTGCCAAAGCGGATTCCGGCGCCGCCAACGCCGGCACCATCGTTCTGCTCAAGCTCAGCCTGGTGCAAATGGCCGAACTCGAAATGTTGCAGCAGCGGGTGGACAAGGCAGTGGAAATCTATCAAGAGATTCTCAAACGCTTTTACACCGACGATGACGAGGTGACGGTTGCCGCCAGGCTGGCACTGGGGCTGCTGCACGAACGCAGCTTGCAATATCAGGACGCCATCGACGCTTACGCCGGGTTGCTGCCGAATTTTTCCTCGCGGATCGAGCCCACCAACCCCAATTCGTATTTGCTCTCGATCCCTTTTCAATTCGCGCACCTGAACAAACTCAGCCGCTACGAAACGCAAAGCGAGGAGGCTTACGGGCAGGCCACCGAAATTTATCGCGAGATCATCGGCAAATGGCCCGAGACGAAATCTGCCGTGATCGCCACGAATTATTTCGCCGCGCTCTTGGCCGATCAGGAACGCTGGCACGAGCTTGCGGCTTTGCTCGAGCAAAAGAGCACCAACCAGGCGGATACGGCGCACCTTGCCGAATACATGCATCTGAAGGGCCTTTTGCTGCACCACCGCTTGAACCGGTCGGCGGAAGCGACGCAAGTGTTTCAGGATTTTCTCGAGAAGTTTCCCGGCCATGGTTTGGCGCCGCACGCGCGCTTCGAGATCGCCAAGATCACCATGGCACAAAACAATTTTGAAGAAGCGCGGGAATTGTTCAAAGCCCTCGTCAAGGAATATCGCAACGTGCCGGAGGTGGCGGCGCGCGCGCGCGAGGAATTAGCGCGCAGCTTCGAAGCCGAAGGCGATTGGGATGCGGCGGTCAACGAATATCGTTTCTTGGCGAAAGAATTTGAAACCACGCCGCCGGGGCTCGCGGCGATGTTTTACATCGCCAATTATTACACGGAACGCCAGGAAACCAAACTCGCAGAGACGGCTTACAACGAAGCCATCGTTTTCTATCAGGAAATTATCCGCAAATATCCGCAATCGTTGGTGGCCGGTATCGCGCAAGAGCAAATTGCTTATTGCTTCCTCACGCAAAAGAAGTGGGACGAGGCCGTGACCGCCGCCTCCAACATCGAAAAGATTTTGGATAACAACGTCGGTCGCATCAGCACCTATTTGTTGCTCGGCAGCATTTACGAGTCCACCGGCCAATCCAAGCTGGCGATAAAGGCTTATCAGGAATTTATTGATCAATTTCCCCAGCACCCGCTGGCCGGCGCGCTAAAGGAAAAAGTGCAAAAATTAATGAGTTCATAAGCCGCGCCATGCTCGACCTGGTCGTTCTTGCGGAAGCGGCCGCCGGCCTGGCCGGATTGATCTTGTTGTTGTCGGCCATCCGGCATCGCCAACGCGAGCCAAGCTTCAAGCCGATGGCCGTCACCCTGCTGCTCTTCTTGCTGCTGAATATGGCGCTGCTGGTTTTTGCGCTCTCGCCAGAATGGCTCGCGCGGCTGATCGCCATGCAAGTTGCCGGGTTTGTGCTTCTGGCCTTATTGGGCGCGGGCGCACTGGCCACTAAGCTGCTTCTCACCGAGAAGTCTGCCCGGCGATGGATGGCGATAACGATTGGCGCGGCATTACTCGGCTTCGGATTCGTTCATTTGAAATCGGGCCTTTTTGCGCTGCTCGTCGATGCCAGGGGAAACTGGGCTGTCGTTTTAACTTGGGGAGGAAAATATTTTTTTGCGCTGGTCATTTTCGGCTGTGTTCTGTTCCTTGGCAAATTCGAATTGCTCGCTGCCGCCTTCACTTGGCGTTATGGCAAACGCGGTGCGACCCTTGCCGTCACGCTTCTGCTGCTGGTTATTGCCGTCATGGCGTTTAGCAGCGTCAATTTGATTTATGGGGGAATCAGCAAGACCTTTTTGATCGGATGCCAATTTATCTGTGCGCTCTTTTTCGCCTTGCACGCTGCGGCCATGCGGCACGGCGCTGTCGGGCCAAGCGAAAAGGACGCGCCTAAAATACGCGCCACGCAATTTTTGTCGACGGGCGCGCTGATTTATGGCGGCACTTATCTAATAGCTTTTGGCTTGCTGGTCAAGGTTGTAACCATTCTCGGCGGGAATTGGGGCCAATTTGTTTCGTTCTTCGCCGCGTTGAGCGCCGTCGTTTTCGCTTTCGTATTGATCACCGGCAAATCCGTACACCGGCGGTGGACGCGATTTGTCGAGCGGAATTTGCTGGCTGGGTCATACGACTTTCGCCGTGAATTGCAAAATTTGACCGCGGCCATATCCGCGGCCACGGATCGCGACACGCTCATTCGCAGCGGGTGCCGGGCGATAATCGATATCTTTGGCGCGAAGCACGGCTGCCTTTTTGTTGAGGATGAAGGAAGCGGCGCCTTTCGCGCTCATGGCATAAACGCGCTTGGCGGATTTGCGGCCGATCTTGCCGAATTAACTTTGAGCCGGAAGCAAGCCGGTTGGCTGGAAAGAGTGCAGCAAAGCTTTGCAGTTGCACGCCTGCTGGAACTGAACGACGCGAGCGAACCGGGTGAAGCGCTGAGATATTTTCTGGCCACCAATCGTTATGAGCTCGGCGCGGCCTTGTTTGCCGGCCAAAAGCTGCTCGGCGCTGTTTTTCTCGGTCCGAAACGCAGCGGCGCGCTCTACTCCGAAGAGGACAAGCAGCTTCTCGATATGCTCGGCAACGCCGTCAGCATTTCTCTGCACGGGAGCGATTTGCAACAGCGCATTCTCGCCGCCAAGCAAATGGAGTCGATCTATCGCCTTGCCTCCTTCATGATGCACGATCTGCGTAATGCCGTCTCGACTTTGAATTTGCTCATACAAAATGCCCGGACGCATCTCGAGAACAAAGATTTTCGCGCCGAGTTTATGCCGGCTTTGTCGCGCGTCTCGGAAGAAATGCAAGCCTTGATGCACAAATTGTCCTCCTTCAAAACCGGCGGCGAGCAACAGCATTATGCCGAATGCGATCCCGCCGAATTATTTTACAAGGTGTTGGCGGATTTGCCGATTCCCCAAAACGTCGCGCTGGAGATTGATGTCGCGCCGTTGCCGCGTGCGGTTTGGGATAAGGATCAAATCCGTGTCGTCCTGCGCAATCTTCTCATCAACGCGCTCGAAGCAATGCCGGAGGGCGGCACGCTTGCCGTGCGCGGCAGCCACGAGCGGGCGCTGATAAAAATCGCCGTCAGCGACACCGGCGTCGGCATGTCGAGAGATTTCATCAAGCATCGCCTGTTCAAACCGAACCAGACCACCAAAGCCAAAGGCCTCGGCATCGGCTTGTATCAATCGCGTGAGATTGTTTTGGCGCATGGCGGCAACATGCAGGTAAAAAGCCGGCTTGGTGAAGGCTCCACGTTCGAGATATTGTTGCCGTGTCTCCACGAAAATGCGACTTCGCAGGAGACGTGCGACAGAACAAGAACGGATGGCGAGCCGGAACGACAGGCCGTTTCGAAGCTGACGAATCCGCAAATTAACGCCGTCGAAACGAGTGAAAGCTGTTCCGTAAACCATGTGTGATTTTGAAATTGTGTGCCCGTCGGTTTGAGGCGAGGCTTTGCCGATCGTTTACCGCGGCGATAATATAACTTCTGTCGCAAAATTCAATTATTTAGGATGGCCGAGACAGCTACAGAAACGCGCCCGCTGTTGTTGATTGGTGATGACGATGAAACGTTGTGCCAGCAACTGCGCTGGGCATTGGAAGGCGACTTCGCCGTCCGCCTCGCGCACACACCGGAGCAAATTTTGGCCGCTTGCGCCAGGCACAAGCCCGATTTGATGCTGCTCGATCTCAATTTCAATAAAACCGTCACCGACGGCAAGGAAGGCATCGATCTCGTTCAGAAAATTTTGGGCAAACAGACGCCGGCCAAAATCATCGTCATGACCGGGAACCAGGAAAGGGAACTCGCCCGCAAGGCGATTAGCGCCGGCGCGCACGACCATTTGCTCAAGCCAGTCGACGTCGATGAGCTTAAAGTGCTCTTGCGCCGGGCCGGCGTTCTGCTGCGGCTCGAAAAAGAGAATGCGCCGGAAATCGACGCCGGCATGGCTTTCGACGGCAGTGAGAGCATCATTGCCGCCTCGCTGGAAATGCAAGCCGTTTTTGCGCTCGTGCAAAACGTCAGCCGGACCGATGCGACCGTGCTCATCACCGGCGAGAGCGGCACCGGCAAGGAAATGATCGCGCGCGCGATTCATCATTTCAGTCCCCGGCGGGACAAAAAATTCGTGCCAATCAACTGCGGCGCTATTCCGGACAATCTGTTGGAGAGCGAGCTGTTCGGCCATGAGAAAGGCGCGTTTACCGGCGCTGCGGCCACGCGCAAGGGCAAGTTCGAGCTTGCCGGCGAGGGCACCATTTTTCTGGACGAGATCGGCGATCTCACGGCGCCGCTGCAAGTCAAGCTATTGCGCTTTTTGCAGGATCACGTCATCGAGCGCGTCGGCGGCAACGAGTCGTTTGAATTGGACGTGCGCATCGTCGCCGCCACCAATAGAAATCTCGAGACGGAAATTGCCAAGGAAAATTTTCGCGAAGACTTATACTATCGCCTGAATGTGATCAGCATTGAAATACCTCCTTTGCGCGCGCGGGGCGAGGACGTCGATCTGCTCGCGCAGCATTTTTTGAAAAAGTTTGCGGCGCAATATAACAAGCCGACGCGCGGCTTTGCGCCGCACGCGCTCAAAGCCATTCGCGAACACCATTGGCCCGGCAACGTGCGCGAATTGGAAAATAAAATTCGCAAAGCCGTGATTCTGGCGCGCCACAGCGTCATCTTGCCGGAAGATTTAGCGATCGCCCCGAAATCGAGCCACGGCAAAAGCTCGCTGCGCGATTCCGTCGACGAGGTGGAGCGCGAAATGCTGGTGAACGCTTTGCGCCGGCATCGCGGCACTATCGCGCACGTGGCGGCGGAGCTTGGCGTCAATCGCACGACGCTGTATGATTTGTTGAAGAAGCATCGTCTCGATCATCGCGATTTTAAGGCATCTGCCAAAAGATAAAAATTATGTTGAAACCGATATCCGCTTTCCTGGTTTGTCTTGGCCTCGCACTGCTCCTGTCGACGCGCGGTATAGCGGGCCCGCCTCAAGAGCGCCGAGAATATATCATCGGACCCGAAGATTTACTCGCCATCACGTTTTGGCAACGGCCCGAGCTGAATACCGACGTGCGTGTCACCGCTGCTGGCACGATCGAATTGCCTTTGATTGGAACGGTGCAGGCCGCGGGCTTGACCACGGCCAAGCTGCGCGACGCGATCGTCAGCCGCGTTTCGCTTTTGGATATTCGCGTCACCCAGGCGGCGGTGGTCGTGCGTGAATATGCCAGCAAGACGGTTTACGTTACCGGCGCCGTGCTGTCTCCCGGAAAAAAAAGTTTTGAAGTCATCCCCAATCTTTGGCAGATCATTCTCGAAGCCGGTGGCCCACAACCGGAAGCGCGGCTGGATGAAGTAACCATCGTTCGTGGCGGCGGCGCGGAAACGGGCAAGACCATTCGCGTCAATCTGGCCGAGGCATTAGAGCGAGGAGAGTTCGCGTCTTTGCCGCCGGTTTATCCTGGCGATAATATCAACGTTTCCGGCGAGCTGGCGAAGACGGGCGGCTCTGCCGCAGAGCTGCCGGCTGTTTCCATCTCCGAGCTGGGCGAAAAGGTTCACATTTTTGGGCAAGTGCTCAAGCCGGGCAGCTACGATTTTGACCAGGAGAAACCGTTGGACTTGTTTGACGCGCTCGTTCTTGCCGGCGGCCCAACGCCGGAAGCAAACCTGAAAGACGTCCGGCTTTACTTTCGCGGGCGCCGGCAGGCGGAAGTGGCATCCATTGATATGGATCACTATATGCGGCGCTCGACGCCGATGCCGCTGATGTTGCACCCGGGAGACGCCGTTTATATTCCACAAAAAAGGGCCTTGCCGCGCCCGGTGTGGGAAATCGCGCGCGTCATTGTCACCTCCTCAATCAGCTTCATCCTGTTTCGCGCACTTTAACCAGCGGATAAAGCATGAACAGCCCCAAAGAGAACGGACACGCAGGCGTTGAGCAATTATTTTCGCTTTTAACCAAAAAGCCGCAAATCGATCTCCGGCAATATTGGTTTATTTTTTTGCGGCGAAAATGGTGGGGAATCTCCATCTCATTTTTGGTCACCTTGGGCAGCGCGATTTATGCCTGGCAGTTCATCCGCCCGATGTACGAGGCCTCGTCGACGATTCAGGTGCTCCCCAGCCGGCTGCTCAACCGTTCCGTGCGCGAGGTAACGCCGGGCGTTTCCGACAACGTCGATTATCGCGAGCTGCAAAGAAAAATTTTGAGCACGGAGTATCTGCTGCAATTGGTGCAACGCCTCGATCTCGCCAAAAATGAGGAGACGCTGGCGAGAGCCAAAGAACTGCAGGCCCGCAATAATTCCGTCCCGTTTGATGAGCTGGTGCGACGCCTGATTGTCGAGCAATTACGCCAGAGCATAGCGGTCACCGTGGTTAGCGGCAGCAAGCTGTTTCAGGTTTCGGTGCAAAATGAATCGCCGCAGGCAGCCTATCACATCGCCAAAACGTTGACCGATATTTTCATCGATGAATCGAAAAACAACGAGCTGCGCGGCATTCGCGGCGTGCGGGAATTTAGCAACGAGCAATTGGCGATCTATCAGGCCAAAGTGGACGAAGCCGAGGAGAATTTGCGGCGCTTCAAAGAGCGTCAGGCCTCGTCGCGCGCCCAAAACATCGGTAATGCCGGGAACATTCAACCCCTGCGCGAGCTGATCAACACGACCGCGAGTACCGTATCCGATCGGCAGCGTCGTCTCGCCCAACTCGAGCAACTCCTGCCCGCGGGGACGGCCAAACCGCTGTGGAACGAAGATGCGGAGCTGGCGCGGTTAAAGGCGCAAATCAACGCCAAAATGGAAGATTTCAAAAGAAGCACCCGCGTGACGACCTTGCAGGGCAATTACGAAATGACGTTGAACAACGAGGTCACGGTGCTGCGTCAGGAGTGCCAACGCGTGCTTGTCGGCTTGATTCCCCGCTTATACCCGCGCTTGGACGCGACGGCGCAACAAACGGTGCTCGAACACCAGATGGGGCAGATCGATCTTTATATCCTCAGCACGCGTTCGGCAATGGCCAACGAGGTTTTAAAAAGCCTGATTAATTTAGCCACCGCCGAGCCGACCGACCAACTGGAGTTGCAGCGCCTGGAGGAAGAAGTTGAAAAAAACCGGCGCGTCTATGATCTGTTCTTCGAGCAATCACGCGGCACGCAAATCGAAGAGGCCTTGCAAAACAGTGATGCCAATTTCAAATATCTTTTGATCGAGCCGGCGCGCGTTCCCATAACCCCGGTCGGAGGCAACAAGACCCAGTTCGTCGTTTTCAGCTTTGTGGTCAGCTTGGGCCTTGGCCTGGTCGTGATCTTTGGCTTGGAAGCTCTGGACCAATCCATTCGGAGCGTCGAGGATGTCGAGCAGTACCTGGGGTTGCCGGTGTGGGGAATCGTGCCGAAAATCACCATGCCTTTCAAGACTTGGCATGATAATCTCAAAAAGCTGTCCGGCATGCAAGGGCGGGGGAGTGTGCCGCCAACATCAACGCCCATGCCATCTGATTCGAGCGTAAAGTCATGATGGAGCACCTGAGTCTCAACGACCGTTTTTCGTTCAAGTCGCAGGACTATTTGCTAAAAACGACGGACGACGTCGAGGCAAGAGAAATCGTGCTGCGGCTGTTCTGCAAAGGCGAGGTGGTTTATACGACCTCGGTGTATTGCAACGGCGTTTTATCCGACAACGACCGCCGGCAGCTCGCCGCCCAGCACCACCAACGCCACAAGGAGGAATTGGCGAAACTGTGTCATCTGCAAAACCATGCGGGCCAATCGGATGCCGAGGCAAGCATGCGCTATTTGTTGGCTTCCGGCTTTCTCAAATACGGCATGGTGCAAGAGGCGATCGACAACTTGAATCATCTCCTGGAGAACAATCAGCGCAATCCGCTGGTACACGCCAAACTCGGCAAGGCCTATTTGAAGGTGCAAAAATACAGCGCCGCAGTGGAGCAGTTCCGCCAGGCGCTAGCCCTTAACGACAATTATGCCGATGTGCACTTTTTTTACGGCTTGGGGGAATATCATTTGCGGCGTTGCGAGCCGGCGGCCCGCGCGTTCTCGCGCGCCATCAAGCTCAATCCTCACTATGGCGAAGCGTATTTTTTCATCGGCCTGGCCTTGTTGCTGAACGTCAAGCTGGGCCAGGAATATAACCTGACCATCAAGCTGAAAGAGCGGGCGCTGCAAATCTTTCAGCGCGCCCTGGCGATTTTGCCGGTGTTGCGCGGCGAAGCGTTCGACCGCGGCCTCAAGCTGTTGCAGGAAGAACGGTTCGACGAGGCGTTTGAAGCGTTTGCGCCGTCGGCGGCAAATCTCACTATCGACAAGCCGGACATGGTCAACTACCAATTTCATCTCCTCGTTCTCCACGAGGCGGATAAAATTCAGCCGGAGCGGGTTTGGCAGGAGATCAAGCGTCTGGAGGAGTTGCTGCAGCGCTTTCCCAATTATGCTGATGTCGCCTACGAACTGGGCTTCGCTTATGCGGTTCTCGGCCTCAGCGTGACTGCCCAATCTTTGGCGCACTTCGAGAAGGCGTTGGCAATCAATCCGGATTACAAAAACGCGTTGAAAGGCGTGAAGCTCGTCAAAAACGACCAACGCGGCTTTCGCAATATGCTGCTCGCCTTGCTGCCGGTGCAACGCCAGCCCTAACATGGGCATGCTGCAATCAATGTAAAAACTATTTTACGATTCACGCCTCACGTTTCATTCACATTCATGCCGAAGCGACCTTATTATTACGAAGAGACTCCCGAAGCCACGTCATTCAAGCGCATTTACAACAAAATGCAATTGCAGCACGAACAGCATCGGACCAACATGTTTTTAATGACCAGCGCCAACGTCAGCGAGGGCAAGAGCACCACTGCGGCTTTTTTGGCGACCGCCAGCGCGCGCTATCACCGCACCGAGACGCTGCTGATCGATTGCGATTTGCGCCGGCCGATGATCAACAAGCTTTACGAACTGCCGAACGAAGGCGGCGTCGCCGACATTCTTGCGCACGGCGCCGATATCAAAGCGGTGCTGAAGCCCTCGGCGCTTCCGAACTTGAAAATCATCACCGCCGGCGTGCCGCAACACAGTCCGGCCGATTTGTTCTCGACGGCGCGTTTGCGCGAGATGTTCAATAAGATCCGTTTTTACTTCAAGATCATTCTCATCGATGCGCCGCCCATCATACCGGTCAGCGACACGCTGCTGCTCAGCAACGAAACGGACGCCATTCTCTTCGTCTTCAAAGCGGGAACCACTCCCAAGCGCGTTGCCAAGCGCGCGCTCGAGCTGCTCGAAGACAACAGAAAAAAACTGCTCGGCGTCGTCATTAACAATGAGAAAGGCGCTTTGCCGTACTATTACGATCCGCGCTATTATGGGTACGAATACTATGGCTATTAAGAGTTGCGGAGGGCAGAGGGCGCAGGGCTGAGGGCAAAGGACAAAGAGCAGGACGAGACAAGCCACACTCTATGCTCTAAGCCCTCTGCCCTTCGCTCTAGGCCCTCAGCACTTACGGGCGATTAGCTCAGTCGGTTAGAGCGCTGGTTTTACATGCCGGAGGCCGGTGGTTCAATCCCATCATCGCCCACATTGAGTTCGTCGTGATACCTACTCCACGCCGAATTCAGAATTTTTTTGAGTTTTACTTCGTAATGGCGCAACTACAAACATTATTTCATAGGAATCTCATTGGGAGTCTTCAATTCGATGACAAAGACGGGCAATATTTTGCTCAGGATGGTGTGGGGATGACACTTGTGAAACCGTTGCAGATGGAAGACGAAATGCGTTGGGATAATTTTGTCGATGCTTCGGAAAACGGCACTATCTTTCATAAGATCGCTTGGAAACGAATACTTGAAAAAACCTTCCGTTATCGGTCCTGCTATTTTTTTGCCGAGAAGGATGGACAAATTTGCGGCGTGTTGCCGCTGTTTCACACACGATCGATGTTTGCGGGCAACGCGATCATATCTACACCTTTTGCCGTCTATGGTGGCATTGTTGCCGACGACGAGGCCGCCGAGAATGCGCTGCTCGAAGCATGCAAAGCGCATGCGCTCCAAATAGGCGCCAGCTATATCGAGCTGCGCCAGCGCTTCCGCTGCCAAAATCCCGGTCTGCAAACGCGCGATTCGCTTTATTGCACCTTTATCAAGCCGATTCACGCCGAGACGGAAACGACTTTTGCCGAGCTGCCGCGCGAGGCGCGCCGGATGGTGCGCAAAGCCGAAAAAATCGGCTTGACCACGAAGGTTTCGGAAGAGGGCCTGGCCGATTTTTACGATATCTATGCCACCTCGGTACACAGCCTCGGCACCCCGGTATTCCCGCGCCGGCTCTTTGAAAATTGTTTGAGCGAATTGAAACCCAACGCCGATTTGCTGCTGATCTATCACGAAAACCAGCCGCTGGCGGGTGTGCTTTCTTTTTACTATCGCGACACCGTGCTGCCCTATTATGGCGGCTCGCTGCCGCACAAGAATAATCTGGCGCCGAACAACTTCATGTATTGGTCGCTCATGAAAAGCGCCGGCGAACGAGGATATCGCTTCTTCGACTTTGGCCGCAGCAAGAACAGCACCGGTGCTTTCGATTTCAAGCGGCACATGGGGTTCGATCCGCTCCCCTTGCCCTATCAATACTGGATGATGAACGGCGCGCCAATACCCAACAATAATCCCACCAACCCCAAATTCCAATTGGCAATCAAAGTGTGGCAGCGCATGCCGCTGAGCCTCACTAAGGTTTTGGGGCCACGCTTGGTGCGGGCGTTTCCGTAACGTTCGTAGTAGCTCCTTCAGGAGCCGGATGTCCGGTAAGCGAAAGTGCCGGATAATTATGCGACAATTGCAATCTTTGGATTAAAGCTTTTGATGATTTCATTTCAGTGCGCCGTTCCAATTTCGTGAGCGATTAATTCTTTTTGGTTTGCCGCCTGCCTGTGTTGTGGTGTATGAAAATTCTCTTCCTCGCTCACCGCATCCCCTATCCGCCGAACAAAGGCGATAAGATTCGCTCGTATCAGGTGCTGAAATACCTTGCCAGCCGCCACGAGGTTTATCTTGCCTGCTTGATCGATGACGACCGTGATTTGCGTTGTGTTGAAGACGTGCGCCGGATTGTTTCGGAGGTGATGTACGAGCGAATAAATCCGTGGCGCCAGCGTCTGGCCATGCTGCGCGCGTTGTTCACGGGCATGCCGCTGACGGTTTTGCACTTTTACTTGCCGTCGTTTCACCAACGGTTGCGGGCGCTCATGCAAAAAGAAAAATTTGACGCGCTGTTTGTGTATTCTTCCAATATGGCCGAGTATGTCAAAGATGTTTCCATTCCAGTGCGAGTGATTGATTATTGCGATCTGGATTCGGAGAAGTTCAAACAATATGCCGAGAAAGTCCCATCGCCTTTCTCGTGGCTGTATCGCCTCGAAGGGAAGAGGCTTGCAGCTTACGAAAAACAAGCCGCAGAATATTTCGATCACGTTATTTTTATCGGACCGGAAGAGAGCAAGCTGTTTGCGTGCAACGGGTTCGCCGATAAAATTGCACTGATGAGCAACGGTATTGACTTCGAGCGATATGCCGGGCCGCCATTGCCGGCGCTGGAGAGCAAGCCGTACGTTCTCTTTACCGGCGCGATGGACTACCTCCCCAATATCGATGCAGCGCATTGGTTTGCCAGCGCGATTTTTCCCGAGCTTCGTAAGCATCTGCCGGAGCTGCGCTTCTATATCGCCGGCAGCAATCCCACCTCCAAAATTCGCCGGCTGCACAACCCGAGCCGGGGAGTCATTGTAACCGGCTACGTCGAAGACATTCGGCCTTACGTCAAAAATGCGCGCGTTTTTGTGGCGCCGATGCGCATCGCGCGCGGTATGCAGACGAAGATCCTTGAGGCGATGGCATGCGGCGTACCGGTAGTGACGAGTCCGGCGGCGGCGGCCGGGATTAATGGACGGCATGGGCAAGAAGTTCTGGTGGCCAACACTGTTGCTGACTATGTGCAACAAGTCCTGCAACTGTTGACCGATGCGGATATGCATGAACGTTTGCGGTGCCAGGCTTTTCAGTTTCTGCGAGAAGCTTTTGTTTGGGAACGTAATTTAAAAATTTTGGATTCGCTTCTGGAAAAACGCAATTAATGTCGCTTCTCAAAGAGCTCAAAAGTTTATCGAAACATACTGCGATCTACGGCCTAAGCAATGTCTTGAGCAAGCTCACCGGTTTCTTGTTGATACCGTTTTACACGCATTATTTGTCCCCGGCTGACTACGGCTTGCTCGAACTACTTTTTTTTAGCACGCAATTTATCGGGATTTTGCTAGGAAGGGGATTGACAAGCTCAATCGCACGAGTTTTTGCTGCCCAAAAGAATACCGAAGAAAAAAAGCAACTCATCAGCTCCGCTATTATTTTTTGGGCGGCACTCGCAAGCGTGTTGATCGTCATTGGCTGTTTTATAGGCAAGCCAATCTCATTGCTGATTTTTTCCCACCCCGATCATGCTTCACTCATTCGAATCAGCTTGACGACGGTCTTCCTGGGCTTGCTGATCGAAGTCACTCAAGCCTATTTGAACGCAGAACAACGTTCATTGGCGGCCGTTACGAACTCTTGGCTGCGGTTGATTTTCTCGCTTGCGCTCAATATCTATTTTGTAGCCTATTTGAAAACCGGCGTCGCTGGAATTCTTTATAGCGGCTTGATTTCTGCGATCTTCTTTTCACTTTATCTTTCGATTTGGATTTTGCGTCAGACGGGCATTCACTTCAATTGGGCGATGCAGCGCGATGCCTTGAAGTTTAGCGTGCCACTTATGTTAAATGATCTTGGTATGTTCTTTATCCATTTTGGTGATCGGTTCTTTCTGCAAAAGGTCAGCTCACTACACGAAATCGGAATTTATTCTCTCGGCTATCGTTTCGGCATGCTGTCTATTGCCTTTCTGATTCAACAACCATTTTTCATGATTTGGAACGTTCGGCAATATGATTTGATAAAACAACCGAATGGCGCAAAAATCTATAGCGATATTTTTTTTCTGTACGCCCTGTTGATGTCCTTTGTTTGGCTTGGCCTCAGCCTCTTCGCAAAAGCGATCATTGGCGTCGCGGCCGATCCCAGCTATAATGAAGCTTGGAAGTTTATTCCGATTATTGCGATGGCTTATGTTTTGCGGGGATTTTACGATTTTTATCACGGTATATTCATGATTGAAAGGAAGACGACGCGAATTGCCACGACAACCATAAGCGGGGCATTGGTCTGTGCTGCCAGTTATTTCGTGCTAATTCCATTTTTCGGCACCATGGGAGCCGCTCTCGCCACGCTGGTGACTTTTCTGTTTATGGCTGTCATTATGTTATGGGCTTGCCAGAAAGAAAGGAAAATCAACTATCATTCTTTCAAGGTGGTCGTCATGCTCGTCGTGGTGACGGTCTTGTGGCAAATCGGCATTTACCTGGCGCCATCTGGAATGGGCTCGACAATCGCCTTTAATTTCATGTTACTTGCACTTTTTGGTATCATTGCTTTCTTTTGTTTGATGGAGAAAGAACATCGCCAGAAGCTCTATGGTTTGTTGAACCAACATATTTTTCAACACTCTTCGTGAAGCGATCTGATAAAAACGCTCCATTTCATTTCATCAAGTATAGCAGGCTTATTATGATGAAAAGAATAAGAGTTTTTCATTATGTTGATGCAATGGCAAAACGATTTTATACCATCACAAAAACTGCTTTAATCTCTATATCGCCGTTTATTTGTCTTTGGTGCTTATGTACAACTTCTGGGTATGCCTTTGATCGTACGATAGTCGGTGTTAATATAGTCGACCAAAGCGGCACCCAGCAATTTGATATTCCGATTACTTTCGGCCAAATCTTTGCACCGGGTGAAGTGCCGTTCAACTCTTCGTTCGTGGCGCGCGCGGTTAACACTGTTTCTTCTTTATCTGCGCAAATCGATGCTAAGGCCAGTCATCCGGACGGCTCATTGCGGCATGCCATATTCACGTTCAAGCTTCCGGTTCTGCAGGCTAACGCCGCAAAAACTATTGAATTGATTGCAACAAGCAAAGCCCCGGAAATAGGCAGTATCGAGGTGAGCCAATTGTTGTCCACTAAATATGAAATTGCAATCCAAACCCTGGTCGATGGCAATATTTATACTGCCTCGGCGCGCGAAGCTTTGCAAAATAACGCGATCTCCGGCAAAATAAAGACATGGCTCTCTGGGCCATTTGCAACGGAGTGGATCGTGATGAGCCCGCTCAAAGATCTTCATGGAATTTTGCATCCGCATCTAACAGCTCGCTTTCATATTCGAGCATACAGTGGTTTGCGCAGTGTTCGAACTGATGTCGTAATCGAAAACACCTGGGCCTATGAGCCGAATCCGCAAGGCTTTGTTTATGATGTTAATGTCAGGGTTGGAGGCAAAGCGGTTTATCAAAAAAATCGTCTTGAACATGCGGACCATACCCGCTGGCATAAGGTGTTTTGGTGGGGCGTTGAACCCAAAATTCACCTCCAACATAATATCGGTTATCTTTTAAGCACTGGTGCAATTCCCAATTATGATCGGCGCATCACTGTCGCCGAAAGAACTCTGGCGACGATGGCGGCCGAATTTGAGCCGATGAGCAACGGCGATTTGACCGGCTATATGCCCACAACCGGCGCCCATAATGATATCGGACCCCTGCCACGATTTACCACGATTTACCTGTTAACGATGGATGCGCGCCCCAAGGTAAACATGCTGGCCAATGGTGGCGCTGGCGGAAGCTATCACATTCATTATCGCGATAAAACGACCGACCTTCCCGTTACACTCATTGCTTATCCATATATGACGTTATTGGGGCGACATGGCGACTCGATCAATCCGCTTACCGGACGATCTGAAGCTTTTCCTGAAGTGAAAAATGACTTGAGAAAATATACACCTGACTCAGCGCATCAACCGTCCATCGCTTATGTGCCATATCTCGTGACCGGGGACTATTTCTTTCTTGAAGAGCTGCAATTTTGGGCAAATTGGAATATGCTGCAAGCTAATCCGAATTATCGTGAATATGATAAAGGCTTGGTGAAGTGGGACCAAGTCCGCGGGCAGGCGTGGTCAATGCGTACTTTGGGCCATGTTGCCTACATCTCACCCGACGACGACCTTCTGAAAAAGTATTTTGTCGATCGCGTCAAATTCAATCTCGATTGGTTTCACGCAGAATTTATTAATAATCCGGCAGCGAACAAATTAGGTTGGTATGCGCGCGACAGCTATGTTTCCGAGCCGGGTCAAGTCAGGACATGGCAGGACGATTTTTTTACTTGGAGCATGGCGTACTTGCGTGAGCTTGGCTTTTCAAATGCCAAGCCGATTTTAATCTGGAAATCAAAGTTTCCTGTTGGACGAATGACGGATCCGGGATTTTGTTGGCTCAAGGCGGCGGTTTATACGATGCAATTGAGTGATCCCCAAACCGGTGAGCCCTATCAATCTTTTGCTGAAATCTATCGCAACAATTTTGGCAATACACCTTGTCAGGGATATGAAATGGACGGTTATCCAGCCAGTCCGACTGGTTATGGCGCCAATATGCAACCGGCTTTGGCTGTTGCTTTCGATGCTGAAGCGCCTCAAGCGGCGGCAGCTTGGGCACGCTACGAAACGCGCCTCCCCAAACAGGACTATTCGACCGCACCACAATTTGCAGTAATACCACGCAAGCTCCAAAATACGACCACTGTCGGAGAGCACAATACCCCAATCGTCAAGGGCTTTGCATTAGAACAAAACTATCCCAACCCTGGCACACCGGACACATTGATTCGTTATCATTTGCCGACTGATAGCGAAATCAAGTTGCGTGTTTTCGATATCAATGGCCGCCAAGTGGCGATTTTGGATGCAGGCATGAAAGCGGCCGGGCATCATACCATTCGCTGGGATGGCACTCAGCGAGGAGTGCGCGTGGCTAACGGTAACTATTTTGTGCAATTGCAAGCCATTTCCGCGGCTAATTTTTCATTTGTCCAAACCCAAAAAATTATCGTAATGCATTGAACAAAAACATTTGATGCAAGGCTCGCTCCATGCGCGATTATATTCTTTTGTCGTTTATTCTGATCGGAATCCCTTTAAGTTTTTATCGGGCCTACTGGGGGACGCTGTACTGGGCATGGATCAGTTTCATGAATCCTCATCGTTATACCTGGGCTACCAGTAGTATGCCAATTGCAACGTGGATTGCAGGCGCGACATTGGTGGGTTTTTTGTTTACGAACGAAAAAAGATGGCCGCGCTGGAGCCTTCCCATCATCGTGCTGATCGTGTTGTGGGTTTATTATCTCATTACGACGACGCAGGCTTTGAATCCCGAGGGCGCGTGGTACGAATTCAATCGGGTCACCAAAATGATTATAATGGCCTTGGTCACGCTGTCGCTCTGCCTGTCGCGCTCGCGTTTTGTCATGCTGACATACGTCGTGGCGCTGTCGTTGGGTTTGCTGGGGTTCAAAGGCGCGATCTTCAGCATCCTGAGCGGGGGCAAGAGTCTCGTATGGGGGCCGCAGCAATCCTTTATTGCCGACAACAACAATTTCGCGCTCGCTTTGAACATGATTCTGCCGATTCTATTTTACCTTGCGAAGAACGCGCGAAACACCTATGTCAAAGCGGCGCTTTATGGGCTGTTTGTGACGTGTATTATTTCAATTATTTTTACCTACTCGCGCGGCGGTTTTTTGGGGTTGTTGGTCGTGCTATTGCTCCTGGCTTGGCACAGCAAGCAAAAACTGAAGCTGATTCCGGCCATAGGTGCCATTGCCGTGGTGGCGCTTTTCTTCATTCCCGAAGAATATAAGAATAGAATCTCGACGATTGAAAACTACAACGAAGACCGTTCACTTCTTGGACGTTTCAATTCGTGGCAATTTGCGGTCAACTTGGCGAAAGATCGCCCATTGTTGGGCGGTGGCTTTCGCTCTTTCACGCCAGAGATTTTTACGAACTATGCGCCTGATCCCAATGATTTTCACGACGCCCATAGCATTTATTTTGAAGTGCTCGGCGAACACGGGTTTCTTGCTCTTTTTCTCTTTTTAACCATTTTTGCCACGGCATTTTTCTATTTATACAAAACACGCGAGTTGGTTCGCCATTTTCCTGCATACTCGTGGGCGGTTGATTACAGCCGGATGTTGGAAATCGGCTTGGTGGGTTATCTGGTTTGTGGCTTGGCGCTGGGCCTCGCTAATTTTGATCTGCAATACCACTTTATCCTTTCCGCGGTGGCGCTACGAACCATCGTTTGGGAAGATTTGCGTGATGGTATTTTGCAGCAAATGGGCGCTTCGGCGCCAGAGCGACCCTCTCCGGTTCCGGCCTGATAGCGGATAAATTAATTAGGGGCTTCCATTCGCGTGATTCTGTTAAGATAATGTGAGGAACATTCCATGAGTCAAAACGGCAATAACGTTGCCTTTATTTTAGGGAACTACAAAAGCGGCAGCACATGGCTGTTGAAGATTTTGAGCCTTCATCCTTGGGTCAGAACTTTAAGTGAAACGCACATTTTTCATCATCTGACTGTTTCGCCCGATATTACGGCTTGCACACATAAGCTTTTTAATGAAGTGCCGTGGAGCAAAGGCGGGATGCGCCGGTTGTTTTCCCATCGTTTGCTAAAATTGTCAGCGCCGTTGGCAAAAAAATGGCGCGCCGATTTGTCATTCGATGCTCAGGAGCGCGCCTCTTGTTTGTTTGATCTGGCTCTCTTCGATCAATTGCAATTGAAACGCGCCTTATTGCGGATGCAAGCGAAGGAAGACTACTGCCGTTTTTTCTTCGAATTTATTGCTGAACGTCTGCAGCCGCGCAAATATCTCATCGAAAAATCCACGGACGCGACAAAGTACGCACCTTTTATTCATTCGATCTTTCCACAGGCTAAGCTGCTTGTCATTTATCGCGACGGTCGAGACGTGGCCATCTCCAGCCGCTTTTTTCTCGAGAATCATCTTAAAAACAACTCGTGGTCTTTGCAGAGCAGCATCATAAAATGGCGTCAGGAGGTTGAGGCGCAATTGCAATATGCCAAATGCCATGACATTTTCACGTGTTCTTATGAAGCCATGCTGGAGAATAACGAGGCCGTCATCCGCCAGGCTTTTCAATTCATGGAGCTGCCAGCCGATGAGCATATTATCAAAGATGTCTTGCACCGTTCATCCTTCAAATTCCTCACGGGGCGAAATGAAGGTGAAGAAAATCGCAATCGGTTCATCCGCAAAGGCGTTACCGGCGATTGGCGCAATCACTTCACCGCTGAAGACAAAAAACTGTTCAAAGATTTGGCCGGAGATCTGTTGATCAAGCTGGGCTACGAAAAAGATAACAACTGGTGAATGCGCCTAAATGCGAAAACTCGACGGCGCGTTTTGCAGCTTTGTTGCCCTGCTCCCTTTTTCCATTTGGCGTGAGCGCCGATCATCGCCGGCAAAGATTTGTTGCGCTTGTCGCCAAAGCCAGTAACCGGCCAGCACGCCTATAACGCTGTTGAGGCAATCCGTAATGCCGCTGAAACGGCTCGCCAGAAAAAGTTGTGCAAATTCCATCGACACACTCAAAATGAATGCCATCACCATTAACGGAATCAGCTCCGCATCAGCGATGAGGCGCTGCCGATGACGGCGGCGCTCCATGACGAGCACGGCGAACAACGCATATTGCAAAACGCCCGCACCAAAATCAAGCACAGCCATAACACCAGTCTTAGTATAATACTCAACGTAGGGCAGCCAACGGAATTGATCGAGACGCTCGGCCAACGACGTCGAAGCGAAATTGAACGGAGATAATTCCACCAGGAGCAGATAGATCAACCAATGTGTGAGGCCGAGATTGGTCATTGCTGTTTGCTTGATCTGGCGTTGGAAAAGATTGTTATTTTTTTTCTCTCGCAGCCAAACCGATGCACACAATACGGCGCCATAAATTCCTCCGATCAAACCCGCCAAGACATCGACAAGCTTGGTTGTGTGTGAGACGATAAATAATTGACTGAATTCGATGCCGACGGCAACAAGGGTCGTCACCAGAATGGCGGGAATAATTCCACGCCAATGCCTGCCATCTGCCAGCGCTATTAACCAGAGAAAACTGAAAAACGCAAACGGAATGGCATGCGCTACACAATTACCGAAATCGACACGAGTCGCTGGCAACGCCAGGCTTATGGATTTCACGGCCTTCTTGAGAGTTGATACGTCGATGGTCACATCGAAAGGAGCCAATTGCCAAAAGACCAACAACGCGGCATAAAGAGCAAATAATGCTTTATCCGGCGAAGCATGGAGCTGCTGGATTGTATAATTCAAGACACGCTCGTGGAAATAGCGACGGAAAGCCACTCCCAATGCTGCGCCTATGAATGCTCCACTTGCATTTGTTATTAAGTCCTGCAGGGAGACTGTTCGAGTTGGGGCAAAGAATTGCAAGCATTCCACGAACCCACTGGCTAAAATTCCCGCTAAGGTCGCGCCCAATAGCGTCCGGCCAAAACGTGGTTGGGAAACGGCATAAGAAAAAAGAAAACCGAACGGCATGAAAAGCAGAACGTTGCTGACGATGTCTGGCAAGGAAAAACCTTGTTTCTGTTCCAGGCGCAATGGATCACCCAAGAAATCCGCGAATTTTTCCTGCAGGTAATTCGGGTCGCGCTCGAAAGCAAACGGAATAGTCGTGCCGTAAATTATGAATGCGACATAAGCCAATAAGAGTTTTCGAGGCAAGTTGGATTTCATATTTTCATCAATGTTGTCATAAAGTTCGCTTTTGTCTTGTGCACCTTGCCAGGCAAACACGATAAACCATTGAATTAATGCAAAACTGTATTGGGTGTCATTCAGGAGGAATCTTTTTTGAATTCAAGAGGTTGGCTGGAGACAAAAAAGATTCTTACAGAATGACATTTTGCACTTTGGCAAACTTTAATAATATACAGTCACTTACCTTTGACCTCGCAAAAATTATGTGTGGAATTTGCGGCAAATTTTATCTCGACACCCAGCGCCCGGTCGAGCCGGCCTTGATTCACAAAATGAGCGCGGTGATCAAACATCGCGGGCCGGATGCGGATGGGTTCCATATTCAAGGCGCGATCGGCCTCGGCCATCGCCGCCTGAAGATTATCGATCTCGGCGCCGGCATCCAGCCGATGTATAACGAAGACGGCATGCTGGTGGTCATCTTCAACGGCGAGATTTACAATTATCTGGATTTGCGACGGCAACTGCTGGCGGACGGCCATCTTTTTAAAACGCAATCCGATACTGAAGTTTTGTTGCACGGCTACGAACAATGGGGCACGCGCCTGGTTGAGAGGCTGCGCGGCATGTACGCTTTTGCGCTATGGGACGAGCGCCAACAGCAGCTTTTCATTGTCAGAGATCGCCTCGGAATCAAGCCGCTGTATTATTATTTTGACGGGCAAAAATTTCTATTCGCCTCCGAGATAAAGTCCATTCTGCAGGATCCCGCCGTCGACCGCACGCTCGACTTTGAAGCGCTGGATGATTATTTGACTTATTTGTACATTCCGGCGCCCAAAACCATCTTCAAAAAAATTCGCAAGCTGCGCGCTGGGCATTTCCTGATGGTTTCGAGGCAAGGCGTTTCCGAGCAAGAGTATTGGGATTTGACTTTTCACGCCAACGGCGCCAATAATGAAAATGATTATGCGACCGGTCTTTTTGAGAAACTGCGCGAATCTGTGGCGGTGCACCTCATGAGTGACGTACCGTTGGGCGCTTTCCTCTCCGGCGGCATCGATTCGAGCGCGGTGGTGGGCCTCATGCACGGTTTGATGAATCAGCCGGTGAATACCGCTTCGATTGGCTTTCACGAGGCGGCGTTTGACGAGTTGCCGTATGCGCGCATCGTGGCCAAAAAATTCCAGGCAAATGTCCACGAGAAAATTGTGGAAGCGCATGCCGCCAATATTTTGGATGATCTGGCTTGGCACTTTGATGAGCCTTTTGCCGACTCTTCGATGGTACCGACGTATTATGTTTCACAAATCGCCCGCGAGCGTGTAACGGTTTGTCTCTCCGGCGACGGCGGCGACGAGAATTTTGCCGGGTATCGGCGCTATCGTTTCGATTTTCTGGAGAACCGCCTGCGCGCCTTGTTGCCGGCCGGTTTGCGGCGCCCCATTTTCGGAGCGCTCGGCAGCATCTATCCCAAAGCCGATTGGCTGCCGCAAATTTTTCGCGCTAAAACATTGCTCACCAATTTGTCGCTCAGCCCCGAGCAGGGTTACTTTCACACCATGAGCTGGTTTGATCCCAGAATGAAACAAGCGCTTTATAACACTGATCTCAAAAAAACACTCAACGGTTACGACGCCTTTTCGGTCCTGCAGGCTTACTTCGACCGCGCGGCGCATTTGGATCCGCTGTCGCGCATTCAATACGTCGACATTAAAACATATTTGGTGGATGATATTTTGACCAAAGTCGACCGCACCAGCATGGCGCATGCGCTCGAGGTGCGTGTGCCCATTCTCGATCACGAGGTGATGGAGTTTGCGGCGACCATTCCGGCAAGCTACAAGCTGCGCAATGGCGAAGGCAAGTATATTTTCAAGAAAGCGCTCGACAATCTTCTCCCTCGTGAAATTATGCATCGACCGAAAATGGGCTTCTCCATTCCTCTTGCCGGCTGGCTACGCGGCGAGCTGAAGCCTATTTTTGAGGAACGGGTTTTGGCCCAAAATGCTGTGGTTGGAAACTGGTTTGATCTTGCAGCGATTCAGCAGTGGTGGAACCAGCATCAGCGCGGCACGCGTGATTACTCGTTTCATTTATGGGCGCTGCTCATTCTTGAGGGCTGGGCCCAAAAGTTCGTGAAACAATGATCGTTTGGAGCTAAAATGCTTTTCAATTCCTTTCAGTTTTTTATTTTCTTCGCTATTGTCTACTTTTTGTACCGCGTCTTGCCGTACAAAGGCCAGAATTTCTTGCTGCTCATCGCCAGTCTTGTTTTCTATGGCACATGGGATTGGCGTTTTCTCTTTTTAATGCTGGGCTCCGCGCTCATTGATTACTATGCCGGGCTTAAAATCGCTTCCGTTGAGGACCGCGTCCACAAACGCCGGTATCTGGTGTTGAGCATGATTTCCAACTTGACGATTCTGGGCTTTTTTAAATATTTCAATTTTTTTTCCGATAGCTTTAAAACGTTCCTACAAATTTTTGGACTGGAAGCGAATTACACCACTTTGAATATCGTGCTGCCGGTGGGGATTTCTTTCTATACATTTCAAAGCATGTCCTACGCCATCGATATTTATCGTGGCAATCTCAAGCCGGTGCGGAGCATGCCGGATTTTATTCTCTTCGTCACGTTTTTCCCGCAACTGGTGGCGGGGCCGATCGAGCGCGCCAGCAATTTGCTTCCGCAAGTTTTAGGCGAGCGGCAAATAACGCCTGAAAAAAATCGTGATGGAGTATGGCTCATCCTTTGGGGGCTATTCAAAAAGGTGGTGATTGCCGATAATCTTGCGAATGTTGTCAACACCGCCTTTGCACAATATGCCAGCTTGAGCGGTCCCGAAGTGCTTGCTGCCGTATATGCTTTCGCCATCCAAATTTATTGCGACTTTTCCGGGTATTCGGATATCGCCAGGGGACTTGCCAAGCTATTGGGCTTTGAGCTGATGGTCAATTTCAATTTACCGTATCTCTCGAAAAACCCCACCGAATTTTGGCAACAGTGGCATATCAGCCTGTCAACGTGGTTGCGAGACTATTTGTATATTCCACTGGGCGGAAATAGAAAGGGTGAGTTGATGACCTATCGCAATCTCATGTTGACTATGGTGCTGGGTGGCCTGTGGCATGGCGCCGCCTGGACTTTTGTGATATGGGGGTTTTATCAGGGCACTTTGCTTGTCTTGCACCGCCTGAGCGCTCCTACTCTTGGCCGCTGGCTAGGGAATGGCAAAGCGGTAAAGATTATCAGTGTCATGGTAAACTTTCAGCTCACGGCCATCGGGTGGCTGATTTTTCGCGCCGAAAGTTTTGGCCAATTGATGGATATGGCTTCAAAGCTATTATTCGATTGGAATGCTGTGGGCAATGCGGTGACCATGTTCGGCACTCTCCTGGCATACACTTGGCCTTTGATTTTTTTTCAATGGCAGCAGGCAAAAGCAGATGATTTTCTGCCACATTACAGATGGCATTCCAGTTTACGATTGGCGTGGTCCGGTCTGTTGGGATACATGATCTTTGTTTACGGCGCGCTGGACGGACAGGAATTTATCTATTTCCAATTTTAGCAGCTTCATCATTGCGGTACATCAACGTCTGATGATGTATGAAAAAGAAAATCAAAATACTCGCGTACGCAATGTCGTACTTATTATTGATTTTTGTTTATGGGGAGTTGGATTTTCGCATTATACCGCACGAGAGCCGGCTTGAATATGACGTTGATGAAAACCTCTATTCGCGTTTGCGGCCGAATCAAGTCGGTTTTGTGTGGCTTGCGCAGATGACTCAAAAATCGCCGCCCATCACGATAAACTCCTTGCGCCTACGCGGGCCGGAAGTCGATGTGAATGCTCCTGAACGCTATCGTATTCTGGCGACCGGCAGCTCGTACGCACTGGGATCGGGAGTACGAGATGATGAAACATGGACATTACAGTTGCAAGCGCTGTTGCGGGCGCGACACCTGCCCGCCGATGTTTTGAATGCCGGCAGTTCCAGTTGGGGGCCGTTTCAGCATGCGGCTTTCGTCGAATTATATGCGCCGCATTATAATCCCCACGTTTTAATGGTCATGGTTACGGAGGCCAATGCGAACTTTCAGCCGATAACGAACGGGGCTCGGAAACAAGCCTTTCTGGAGGAATCCCACCAAAGACAAAAACTTCTTTCATTCAGCCCTTTTCTGGCTTTCGCGCTTCGCAAAATTGATTTTCTCTATCAGCGCCACTGGGATAAACCCCAAAATTACATGTCCTCATTCCAGACGGAAAAAGTCCCGCGCACGCCGAAAGAGCGTTTGGCATTCATCCTCCAACACCAGGGCCAGTACTGGCAAAAGATTGCCGACTGCGCTGCTTCGCGTGCGATCCCGACGCTTTTTTTTGTGCTCAATGCCGAAGGTTCGACGGTAGGATTGGGACTAACGGAGTATCTGAAAAAAATCGAAGCGTCGAATACGTGGATCAAAGTGGTGGCCATAACACCAAAAGATCTGCCACCACATGATGGCCTATCACCGGACGCCTACGTGCAAAAACATCTCTCCATACTTGGCGATGGACATCCTAATCCACTTTACCATCGGCTCATGGCCGAGAAGCTGGCAGAAGTCTTTAAAACCTGGCCGACGAGTGATTTTCAGCAAGCGGCAAACATCAAATTCAAGTAGCTTGCTCCAGTCGCATTTGTGCAAGGCCAATTGGATAGTTTGCAAGCAGAATTGTTGAAATCCCAATAAATATGGCTTGGAAACAACATTAGTATGAACTGGTTTGAGCGCACATTTGAAATATCACACAGCCACAATAAAAGCATTCGTTCGATGGAAGGGCTGCGTGGTTTTGCAGTATTTCTGGTTTTTCTGGTTCACTACGTGGTCCTGATTGCGCCATGGATGTCTGCGGAGTCTGCGCTCTACCAAATCATCGGTACACATCTCAGAAATGTCGGAAATGCCGGTGTTGACCTATTTTTCGTTCTAAGTGGATACTTAATATACGGTACCTTGATGAAAAAACCGAAGCCCTTTCTACCGTATATCGCCAGACGAGCCCAAAGAATATATCCGACATTTCTAGCCGTATTTACCATCTACCTGATACTGTCGTTTCTATCTCCTGAGCACAGCAAACTTCCAGAAACTGTGCCCGACGCCGCGATCTATGTTGTTCAGAACATTCTCCTACTGCCCGGGTTCTTTGCGATTAAACCCATTATTACTGTCGCATGGTCTCTGAGTTATGAAGTCTTTTTCTACTTATTAATACCGATTCTTATTTCATCTCTGGTCATGCGCTCGTGGACCTTGCTCATGCGCGTTCTTTTTTTCCTCACGATCTCAGCGGGCGGTTTTCTATTCTTTTACTTTCATGCCGGACATATCCGGCTGCTCATGTTTGTTGCTGGGATGCTTTTATTTGAAATCGTGGACACTCGGGCTATAAGGGCTAAATCGCCAATAGGTTTACTCGCACTGATTTTAGCGGTCGGGGTCATGATAGTAATCAAGGAGACTGACATAAATGCATGGTGGCGTTTCCCAGCTCTATATATTTTCTTTTTTCTGTTGTGTTGGGATTGCTTCACTTCAAGTGGAACAACTTCGAGGCTGTTTTCCTGGTCCCCGCTGCGGTGGTACGGCAACATGAGTTACTCTTATTACCTGATACACGGACTATCGCTCAAAGCTTCATTTTTGTTCCTGAAGTGGATTTTTCCACCTCGCGGCCAAAGCGATATCCTGTTTGGGTTTCTCCTTGTTCCGATGTTTCTGACAACATTGGTACCGTCGACACTCCTGTTCGTATTGATCGAAAAGCCCTTCTCGCTACCCAAGAAGCGGGTTGTGTCCGAGACAACAAGCTATGCCGAGCAAGCTTGCAGTTAATAAAGTCAGACAATTTCCTCTATGCTTGAATCGTGTTACAAAAATTCAGTACCCCAATGCATGAAAAATGAAGGTGCTTGTTTTTACCACGCTTTATCCGAACAATATTTCGCCGAACTTCGGTGTGTTTATCAAGGAGCGCATGACGAGTTTTGCCCGCCTGAATGGCCATCGGGTCAAAGTCGTCGCGCCGGTTCCTTATTTCCCGGCGATTAAAATCGGTGAGTATTGGAAATTCTCTCAAATTGCGCCGCAAGAGCGCATCGAGGGGCTGGAGGTCCATCATCCGCGCTATTTCATGACGCCCAAAATCGGAATGTCCACTTATGGCGCCATGATGTTTGCATCGGTCTTGCCCGCGATAGTGAAGATTCGACGCGAGTTTGATTTCGATCTCATCGATGCGCATTATGTTTACCCGGATGGTTTAGCTGCGGTTTTGTTGGGGCGTTATTTCAAAAAGCCGGTCGTGGTTTCGGCGCGAGGCAGCGACATCAATCTCTTTGCCAAATTCCCGTTCATCCGCAAGTTGTTGCGCTATACCCTCGCCAATGCCGATCACGCCATTGCGGTTTGCCAAGCTTTGAAAGATGAGATGGTCCAATTGCAGGTGCCGGATCACAAGATCACCGTTATTCCCAATGGTGTCGATACCCAAAAGTTTTACCCGGCTGCTAAAATGGCAAGTCGTCGCGAGCTCGACTTGCCGGACAAGCGTCTCATTCTCTCGGTCGGCGAATTGATTCCGCGCAAAGGCTTTCATATCCTCATCAAAGCGCTCAAGCTTTTGCGCGACGAGTATCACGAGAAAGACCTTTATCTTGTGATTATCGGCGAGGGCAAATATCGCCAGGAGCTGGAGCGATTGATCGCGGCGCTGGGCTTGCAAGAGGCCGTGCGGCTGGCGGGAAAAATTCCGCATTCCGATCTGCGGCGCTGGTATAGTGCAGCAGATTTTTTTTGCCTGGCCAGCGATCGCGAAGGCTGGCCGAATGTCGTGCTCGAAGCCATGGCCTGCGGCACGCCGGTCATAGCCACGAATGTTTGGGGCATTCCGGAAATCATTGTTTCAGATCAACTCGGTCTGTTGACGAGCCGCAACGAGCACGAAATGGCGCGCACCATCGGGCTGGCGCTGAAGAGAAACTGGGCCGCCGAGACCATTAGTCAATATGCCCGCGAAAAAACCTGGGATCGCACGGCCCTTTCAGTTCAACATGTTTTTGATTCGATTTTGTGTGGAGCATAAATGGCGCAACAGTCGTTACGTGTCGGTATTGTTGGAACAGGCTATATCGCCGAATATCATCTTGCGATTCTCAAAACGATTCCGGAGGTCGAAGTTACGGCGGTATGCGATCTCAATCGGGAAAAAGCGCAACAGACCGGAAAAAAATGGAAAATCCCCGGCGTTTACAACGCCATCGACAAATTGCTTGCCGAGCAGCAGCTCGATGCTGTGCATTTGCTGGTGCCGCCTTCTTTGCACACCAGGCTGGCGCATGGCTTCGTTGATGCCGGCGTGAATGTGCTGATTGAAAAGCCGATGGGACTCGCGGCTTCGGCTTGCCAGGAATTGCTGGATAAAGCCGAAAACAAAAACGTCAAGATTGGCGTCAATCACAATGCCGTTTTTCATCCGAGCTTTCAGCGGTTGTTGGCTGATGTCGGCGCACGCCAGTTCGGCAGAGTCGAGCATGTGAATGGTGTGGTCAACGTGCCGCTGCGCCAGCTTAATTCCGGGCAAGTCGAGCATTGGATGTTTCAGGAGCCGGCGAACATTATTTTTGAGCAGGCGCCGCATCCATTTTCGCAAATCAACCAGCTCGTGGGTGCGCCCGTTGTTGTGACGACGATGCCCTCCGGAAAACGGGTTTTGCCCGGCGGCCGGGTTTTTTATGACACCTGGCAAATCAGCATGGAATGCGAGCGCGGCACCGCCAGCCTTTTTCTCGCTTTCGGCCGGGAATTTCCGGAATCGTCGTTGCAAGTCATCGGGCAGGATGCGAGCGCGTTTGTCGATCTCATCAACAACACGTATACCACTCGCCGGCGGACGATGTACATCGACGCTGTCGATGTTTGGTGCAATGAAATGCGTTTGGCGGCCAGCCGTTTCTCGCAAGGCACACGAAATTTGGCTAACTATATTTTTTCGACATTGCAATTGAAAGGCCGTACCGACATGTTTTACGTCGGCATGGAGAACAGCATCAAGGCGTTTTATAGCGGGTTGCGAGCGAAGATGCCTGCCGGCGTCTGCGGTACGGATGCCCTCAAAGTCGTGCAAGCTTGCGAGATGGTGAAAGAAAGCTTGCCGGCCGAGGCGCGTGAAACGCGACGCAAAGTCGAAGCTCAAGGAGCCTCGATCGCACCGGCTGACATTTTAGTGCTCGGCGCCACCGGGTTTATCGGATCGAAGCTGGTCGAGCGCTTTGTGCGAGAGAAGTGCAAAGTTCGGATTATGACCCGGCGCTGCAACAGCTTGCCATTGAAGCTGCAAAATCTCGCCATCGAAATTGTCGAAGGCGATATCGCCGATAGCGAGGCGGTGCGCCGCGCCATTCAGGGAACGAAAATCATTTATCATCTGGCAACCGGTTCAGGCCAGGTTTGGGCTGATTTTGAAAAACAATTTGTGCAAGGATTGAATCAAGTGGCAGACGCCTGTTTGTTGGAAAACGTAAAACGATTGATTTTTACCAGCACGATTGCAGTGTATTATCTCGGTGAGAATCACCAGCCGGTTACTGAAGAAACCCCGCTTGATAGTGCATTGATGGAGCGTGCGTTTTATGCCCGCGCCAAAATTTTGTGTGAACGATCGTTGCAGGAATGGCGCGCCAAGGGGCTGCCGGTGGTGATCTTTCGCCCGGGCGTCGTGATTGGAGAAGGTGGCATCACTGCGCATACCGGCGTCGGTTGGTGGCCGAATCCTACCCATTGTTTAGCCTGGGGACAAGGCAATAATCCGCTGCCGTTCGTTCTTGTCGATGATGTGGTCGAGGCCCTCGCCAAAGCGCGGACCGCCGAGGGAATTGATGGGCAAGCCTTCAATTTGGTTGGCGATGTGAATTGGACGGCGGATGAATATGTCGCGCACCTTCGTGAGCTTTCCGGACGGAACGTCAAGCTGCATCGGCGACTATTGTGGCAGCTTCAAGGCGTCGAATTGTTCAAGTGGATGATCAAAGCCTTTGCGCGGCGGCCGGAAAATCCCTTTCCCAGTTTTCGCGATCTCAAAACGCGCAGCCTGCGGTCCCGCTTCGATTGCTCGCGCGCCAAACAGGTTTTGGGCTGGACGCCGGTTTCGGATCAAAAAGAATTTTTGGAAAAGGGAATTCACTGCTCATGATTTTGAATCAATGGCTTCTCCTAGTCGGCAATTATTCGAATACCAATCATTCCGCAATCGGCAATCCGCAACTCGAAATCAGATAAATATGCCGCGCTTATGCCATATTTTTTCCACTTTCGCCCCGGGCGGCCCGCAAGTTCGTACCGTGAAGATCATCGAATCGCTGCCGGATTCGTTCGAGCACACGATTGTTGCCATGGATTGTAATTTCAGTTGCCAAAAGATAATTGCGCGCGGCAACGTCATCTATCGCGAGCCGCCGCGGCGCCGTAACTCGCACCTGTACGTTTTCGCTTTGGCCGACTGGCTGCGCGAACAAAAACCGGATTTGTTGCTCACCTATAATTGGGGCGCGATCGAGAGCATTCCGGCTGGGCGCTTGGCGGGCATACACCGAATTTTGCACGCTGAAGATGGCTTCAATCCCGACGAGCTTGAAAAGCAAAAAGTACGGCGAGTGCTTGCCCGGCGCGTTTTGTTGAAAACAGTGGCTCGGGTTGTTGTACCCTCGCAAGTGCTTTTCTCCATCACGCGCCGGATCTGGAAAGTTCCACTAAGAAAAACGGTGTATATTCCCAACGGCGTCAACACGAAGCATTTCTCTCCCGGACGGCAGACGCGCTTGCGCGAGCAATATGGCATTGCGGCGCATGAATGCGTCATCGGCACAACCGGCACGCTGGGAGGATCGAAGAATCAGGCGTTTCTTTTGGAGACGTTTGCCCAGCTTGCCGGCCGGCATTCCGTCCGCTTGCTGCTTCTCGGCGACGGCTCGCATCGCGCCGCGTTGGAGTCAAAAGCGAATGAATTGGGTGTCGCGGACAAAGTTGTTTTTGCCGGCCACGTTGTCGATCCGCGCGATCATTTGCAAGTGATGGATATTTTCGCCATGTCATCTAAAACCGAGCAAATGCCGATCGCCTTGCTCGAGGCCATGGCCGCCGGTTTGCCGGTGGTTTCAACTGAGGTCGGAGACATTCGTGCAATGGTTTGTGATGACAACAAACTTTTCGTCGTCGCGCTGGAGGCGCCGTTGAATTATCCGACCGCGTTGGAGCGTTTGATTGCAGATGCGGCGTTGCGCCGGCGGCTGGGCGCGATGAATAGAGAAAAATGTTTGAAACAATATGATTTGCAAACTTGCCACCAAGCCTATCGGAATTTGTACGAGAAGGCTTTGCAGATGTAGCGGCACACACGTTTGATTTGGGGAAACCACATCTTGAAAATTTTGTATCATCATCGCACGCGAGGCGAAGACGCGCAAGGCGTTCACATCGCGGCGCTTTGCGAAGCGTTTGAGCAGCTCGGCCACGAGATTAAAGTAGTAGCCTTGGTCACCCACAATAACGGGCAGAAGCAAACCGAGCCGGCGAGTGTGCGGCAGCAAGGCAATTCGTTGTTCAATTTCACGATTCCGCATTGGCTGTACGAATGCTTGGCGCTGGCTTATAACATTGCTGCTTTCTTCGTTTTGACGTTTTGGGTGTTGCGCTTTCGTCCGGATTTTATTTACGAGCGCTACTCGATTTTTACCATTAGCGGCCTATTGGCAGCGAAGCTGTTTCGCTTGCCATTTATTCTGGAAGTCAACGCTCCGCTCAGCGTGGAAATGAAAACTTTTGAAAAGCTGGCCTTTCAACGCCTTGCACAACGTCTTGAAGACTGGCTTTGCTTGCACGCAACCAGAACCGTCGTGGTCTCCAAAGCGATGAGAGAAATTTTTCAACAGCGCGGTTTGCCCGGACAAAAATTTATGATCGTGCCCAATGGTGTCGATTCGCGTCATTTTCATCCGCAGGTGAATGGCGAATCCCTTCGAGACGCATTGAGCTTGCAAAACAAATTTGTCGTCGGCTTTGTGGGATGGATGCGGCCGTGGCACGGCGTCGATGTTCTGATCGAGGCGGTGGCGCGATTGCAGAATAAAATCCCGGCCTTGAATTTGTTGCTGGTCGGAGACGGGCCGGCAGTTCCGGATTTGCAGAAACAAATTCAACAGCTTGATTTAACGGATAAAATTCACATTACCGGCCCGGTTCCGCAAGAGGCGATCCCCCGTTACATCGCGGTGATGGATGTGGCGGTGCAGCCGGACGTCACCGCGTATGCTTCGCCCATCAAATTGTTTGAATACCTGGCGATGGGCAAAGCGGTGATCGCGCCGCGTAAGGAAAATATCATCGAAATCGTTGAAGATGGCAAGCAGGCGCTTTTGTATGCCGCACGCGACGCCGGCGAGCTGGCGCAAAAAATTTCGCAGTTGTATCATGAACAACAGTTGAGAAAACGCCTTGAAACAGCGGCCTTGCAGCTCGTGCAAGCGCGCGGTTTTTATTGGCAAGCGAATGCCGCGCGAATTATTGAAACCGTCACCCAAAATGGAAAAGCTCGCTGAGCCATTGCAGCATGGCCTCTTGCGGCCAGCCGAACCCGAACTATTGCCCCGGCCAACAAACTGGCTCGCCACAATCTTACTGGCCGCCGCTTTCGTTGGACTTTTCTTTTATCCTTTACGCGAGCTGGTGATCGATTGGTCCATTGATCCGAATTACGAACACGGGTTCCTAATCCCGTTCATTTCGGGTTATCTGATCTGGCAAAAACGCGCGCAGCTCCGACAAGCGAGCTTTCGGCCCGAATGGGCAAAGGGCTTCGTCTTTTTGGCCTTGGCGATGTTGCTGTTTATTCTCGCAACTGCGACCGCAGAGTGGTTTCTGGCGCGTATTTCCATGCTGCTCGCTTTGTATGGGATAGTGATTTGTTTTGGAGGCCTCGTACTCTTTCGCACGTTGGCCGTGCCATTACTCTATCTCGGTTTTATGATTCCTTTGCCCTACGTGTTATATCATCGCCTGACTTTCCCTTTGCAACAAATTTCCAGCTACAGTGCATTTCAAGTGATGAGTGCCTTGGGACTGGCCGGCTTGCGCGAAGGAAACATTTTGCATTTTCAAGACTTCAGTCTCGAAGTCATCGAAGCTTGCAGCGGCTTGCGTTCGATCATGGTGTTGCTGGCGCTTAGCGCACTTATCGCCTATCTCGCGTCACTTCCAAATATTTGGCGCTGGTTTTTATTTGCAGCGGCTGTGCCGGTTGCGATTGTCGCGAATGTCTTCCGCCTCGTTATCCTTGGTTTTTTGGGAATTTTTTGGGATAAAGAAGTCGTGAAAAGCTTGTTGCACGAAGGCTCGGGTGTCATCGTTTTTGTTTGCGGACTTTTTCTGCTCATCGGCATGGCAGGTGTGTTGCAATGGTTCAGTTCTCGAAAGCATATTGGCTAGTTCTCGGTTTGATGGTGGCTACCTTCGCCGTGAATGTTTGGCTGCGGGCGCCGAAAATCACCGATCCGGTTTCAATCGATTTGCAGTTTCTTCCCGCCGAATTAAAGGGCTGGAACGCCACGGAACAAGCGATCGCGGAACGAGTCGTACATGTGCTCAAGACCGATCAGGCGTTGCTGCGACATTATCAGGATTCTACCGGCAGACGTGTAGAATTTTTCTTGGGTTACTTTCAGGATCAACAATTTGGTGCGCAAGCTCATTCGCCACTGCACTGTTTGCCGGGCGCGGGATGGACGATTCTCCGGCATGAAAAATTGGCGCTGCCAAATTTAGCGAACATAAGCTACGCCAGCAAGCTGCTGATTGCGAAAGAACAACAACAACAACTGGTCGTATACTGGTTTTACTCCGGCGGCAAAATCGTGCAGAACGAGTTTGAGTTAAAATGGCGCTTGTTACTAAACGCTTTGCGGCATCGGAGCACTTCGGTCTATTTTTATCGTATCGGGGTATTGTGTGGTGAGAACGAGGAAAGCCAAGCGATGGAAATCATGCAAATGTTTTTGGTCAGTATGGTTCCTTATTTGGAAAGACGATGAAATGAGTTATTCGCAAAATATGAGAGCTTGCTTGGGTCTTTGCTTGCTCAACAGCTTGAAATTCGGACTTCTGTGTATCGTCGCATTGTCCGACATCCCAAATTTTTTCAAAACAAAGCATTACGGCAAATGCCTCCCTACCTTGTCGGGAATTGCAACAAGTTTTTATGGATCTCAGAAAATCTGCACGCAAGATTTTGCCTAACCTTAGAAAAATGCGTGATAGAAATGAGAATTAGATTTTGGCATGTTTTCTGCTGTTACTCTGTCTGCCGAGGCTTATTTAACATTGCATCGGAAAATTACTTAAACCACTCATGAAGCATAAAACGAATTGGGAGAAACTCTATGAAACTCAAACTCACAGCGTTAGCAGCCGCCGCCGTGATGATGTTTGGGGTACGCGAAGCGTCTGCGGTGCTCAATATCACCGCCACGGCGAACCCGTTTTTCGGCGGCGGTTACAGCCTCACCAGCTCGACCTCCGGAACCGTACAATATGTCTTTTCGAACTTGTCGAGCAGCACGGATCCATTGGGCTTTTTGAATCTGCGGTTCCAAAAAAGCGCCTTTGATTTTTCCTCATTCCCGGCCGGCTTTGCTTTCAACGCGATGATCGGCGCCACAGATGTTTCTTCATCTTTCGTATGGCATCATTATGCGGACCACAAACGTCTGACGGCGGCTTCGTTATCTACGCTCGTCATGTCGGGTCAAAACTTGGTGCTGACTATGGGTTTTGAATTGATGGGGCCAGCTACAACGGTAAGTTGGGCCACTGAGAATCAACTTGGACTCGGAGCTTGGCAACAACCGTTGGGTTATGGCGTTACGACCGCGAACCCCTTTTTTGTCAATACCTCTTTGGCTTTGACACCTGAACCCGGCACCCTCATTCTGCTCGGCAGCGGCCTGCTCGGCTCCGGCTTGGTGAGACGCTATCGCCAGCGTCGCAACACGAAAGCCTGATTGTCACACTAAAAACTTGTTGAGCGCAAGCCAGCTTCGTATGAATTCGAGGCTGGCTTTTTTTATTTCCTTAATTTTGCACATATAAAAGTCAAACCCTGGCCTGCCTAGGGCCTTGGCAGGCCAGGCCCCGATTTCCCTTCAATTGTTGAAATCAATTGGGTGGCAGTTTTGGCCTTACGATGCAAAATCGGGGTATTTGCAAAAAAAATTACGGAACACTTGTAACTTTAATCAAAAAACGTTAAATTCAGAAGTTTTAGCTTGAAAAGAAAGTTGGATTAGTCGACATTTTAATTCATGAACGCCAAACTCATTCTCGAAGACGGAACTTCACTTTCAGGACGCGCCTTCGGCTGGACCGGGTCGGTCGCCGGTGAAGTGGTTTTTAACACCGGCATGGTCGGGTATCCCGAATGTTTTACCGATCCGTCTTACAAAGGCCAGATTTTGGTTTTGACCTATCCGCTCATCGGCAATTACGGGGTGCCGCCCGAGCAATCGATGAACGGCATCAGCAGTTTTTTCGAGTCGAATCAAATTCAAATTTCCGCGCTGGTGGTGGCGGAGTTTTCCGCCAATTTCAGCCACTGGAGCGGCAGCCGCTCTTTGGATCGCTGGTTGCAATCGCAAAAAATCCCCGGCCTCGCCGGCGTGGACACGCGGCTGCTGACGCAAAAACTGCGCAGCGCCGGCAGCATGCTCGGCAAAGTGATTTATGAAAATCGCGACGTTGAATTTTATGATCCCAATCGCGACAATCTCGTCGCGCAAGTCAGCATCGAGAACCCCATTCATTACGGCGAGGGCTCCGCTTTACGGAGTCCCGAAAAGCGGGACAAGAAGCGCGTGGCCGTGGTGGATTGCGGCTGCAAGAACAACATCATTCGCTCGCTGGTGGAGCGCGGTCTTGCGGTCACCGCGGTGCCGTGGAATTGGCCGTTTGAGAACGAGCGCTTTGACGGCGTCGTGCTCTCTAACGGCCCCGGCGATCCGAAGATGTGCGAAACAACCGTGAACACCGTGCGCCGGCTTCTCGACAAAGAAACGCCGATTTTCGGTATTTGTCTCGGCAGCCAAATTTTGGCGCTCGCCGCCGGTGCGGAAACTTACAAGCTCAAATACGGTCATCGCGGCCAAAACCAGCCGTGCGTATTGGTTGGCAGCAAGCGCTGCTTCATCACCTCGCAAAATCACGGCTATGCGGTCAATGAAGAAACCTTGCCGCCGGATTGGCAGCCGTGGTTCTTCAACGCCAACGACGGCACCAACGAAGGCATTCGCCACCGCAACAAGCCCTTCATGGGTGTGCAGTTTCATCCCGAAGCCTCGCCGGGGCCGGTGGATACGGCGTTTTTGTTTGATGAGTTTGTGAAGAAGCTGAGGGCTGAGGGCATAGCGTTCAGTGCTTGCCCTCCGCTCTAGGCCCTCTGCCCTCTGCCAAAAGATTTTTTTGTTGATTTTGGACGGCGCTGGCCTTAACTTTAATTTGGATAAGTTTTGAGGCGAATATGGTTCAAATAACGATGCAAGTGCCGGAGGAGTTGGCGAACAAGATTCAGCCGATTCAGGTTTGGTTGCCGGCAATAATCGAGCTCAGTCTGGTCGGCTACAAAACGTTGGCAACGGAAACGGCGACAGAGGTTATTCAGCTTTTCGCGGCCAACCCCTCGCCACAGGAAGTGTTGGACTACCAGGTTTCGGTACGAGCGCAGGACAGGCTACGGCGTTTGTTGGCCTTGAATGCCGCCGGCCTTTTGGGAGAAGAAGAACAGCGAGAGCTTGATGAATTAAATAAGATTGAACATACGATTATCAAGCTTAAAGCTCAGCTTGCCAAACAGGTGCAATAAGTGGCCATGAAAAATTGCTATATTGTTGCCGTTGGGAACAAATTCCTTTCATCTTGAACATAATTGAGATAAAGCTATGGAAAAAGTTATGAAACCGGAAAACCTTTGGCAGCAGTTTGATACATTGCCTACCGAAGCCAAACGCGAAGTTATCGACTTCATCGCTTTCCTACAGATTCGTTATGAGCGTCCAGTCTTTGTCAAAAAGGCGAAAAGATCGAAATTAAAAAACGAGCCGTTTATCGGAATGTGGAAAGATCGTGACGATATGAGCGATAGCGTGGCATGGGTTCGAGACCTTCGACGCCGGCACTGGAAGGCTTAGGATGGATAATTTCATCATCATCGATACAGACATTTTGATAGACGCTGGCCGCAAAATCAGGGAAGCGGTTGAGCGTCTTGATAAAGAAGAACAGACTGCGGTGCTTGGAACCAGTGTCATTGTTCAGATGGAGTTGATCGTTGGGTGTCGAAATAAAGAAGAGTGGAACAAGCTGAATCGTTTTTTAAAACGACTTCAGGTCGTTGGCTTGAGCGAGGCCATTGGGAGCAAGTCAATCGAGTTGCTCAACCGTTATCATCTCAGTCATGGGTTGCTCATTCCTGATAGTCTGATCGCCGCTACCGCGCTTACAATAGACGTCCCTTTGCTGAGCAAAAATCAAAAGGATTATCGTTTTATGGAAGGGTTGAAATTACTTCCATATCCATAACGCCAACAACGAGAAGTTCATTCGAAGGCATTCGCCACCGCAACAAGCCGTTCATGGGCGTGCAATTCCATCCCGAAGCCTCGCCGGGGCCGGTGGATACGGCGTTTTTGTTTGATGAGTTTGTGGAGTTGATATGATTCGTAGTTTTATCAGGAAACTCAACAGATAGCGTGCGGTTGTGGTTTTTCTATTTTTAAAATTGGCGTAAAAAATTTATAGGTTGATTATTTTTTCTTGCAAGAGTTAACAAATCTGTTAACTTGAATGATATGCGAGAAATCGATTTCTACCGTACTGCAAGCGGGCGATGCCCTGTTGAAGAGTTTCTTGATTCCCTACTTGACAAAAAGGTGGAGAAGATACTTTGGGTATTGCGTTTAGTCAAAGAACTCGATCTTGTTCCCAAACAATATTTCAAGCTATTGACGAACACCGACGGTATTTGGGAGGTCAGGGTGCAGTTGGGCAACGATATTTTTCGATTGCTTGGCTTCTTTGATGGGCCGCAACTTGTGATCTTGACCAATGGCTTTGCCAAGAAAACACAAAAAACACCTCGACAAGAAATCACGCTGGCAGAAACACGCAAAAAAGACCATTTTAACAGGAGGCGGTAATGGACGATTTGGAGAAATACATTGCGAAACGCAAGAAGAGAAGCCGCGCGTTTGCAAGAACTTTTGAAGCCGGATATGAGAACTTTAAAATTGGCCATCTTCTCCGCCAAACCAGAGAAGAAATGGGGATTACACAGGAGGTGTTGGCGCAAAAGCTAAAAACCAAAAAATCTGCCATCTCGCGCATTGAAAATCATGCGGAGGATATTCGTCTTTCAACGCTGAATAAATATGCCGAAGCGCTTGGAAGAAGATTGCACGTGGCAATCGGATAGACTTACGACTGCCCACCCCCCAACGCCGCTGATTGTGAGCGTTATACACCGCCAGCAAAGGAGCTTTGCCGCCGGATTGGCAGCCTTGGTTCTTCAACGCCAACGACGGCACCAACGAAGGCATTCGCCACCGCAACAAGCCGTTCATGGGTGTGCAATTCCATCCCGAAGCTTCGCCGGGACCGATGGATACGGCGTTTTTGTTTGATGAGTTTGTGCGAAAGTTATAGTCAAATAAAGCTTCTTACTCTTTCCTTTACTTCACTGTTATGCCAAATGAATTGGCTCGAAAAAATTCTTGAATATATCTCATCTTTTTTACTCATCCTGATAGGATTAGTCGGGGTTGCTATTGGTTTAGATGATTTCCTTGAGTGGAAATTATTAACAACCATTGCCCCAAAAGAACCCAATACCCTTATTTTACTTACGGTGGGAGCCATATCATTAGCATTGGGTTTAGAACGAGTGATTCGATTCAGACGTCTTGATCAACATATTGGTCAAATAGAAAATTTAGTAGCAAGTTCATCGGGAGGCCGGCTTCTCAAAGGATATAACGCTATATATACTGAAGGTATACGGATCGTTAGTACAACTCAACGCCAAATCAGAGCTTTGCTTTTTGAAAAAGCGCCCAAAGCGCCAAAGGAATTTGCTCAAGCACTAGCCATCCATCTTAAACAAAGTGAAAAGGCAAGAGCCCCAATTAAGTATGAAGTTGTAATTGCCGTGAATTTTAATACTCTTACAAGCCAATTCCAAAAAAACGTGGACGAACGTTTTAATATTTATTCACGAGCTGGCGTTGGCCATTTAGTTTTCCGATTTTTAATCGATCTGAATAAACCAATTGGCTTTGACTTACTTATTGTTGATGATAAGCATGTGATCATTGCATTTCCACCATTGGGTGACGTTGAAAATCTGCAAACAGGTATTCTTTTTGAAAATAAATCTGAAGTCGCAGCTGAATTAGCTTCTTGGTTTGATCAATGTGTTCGTAGTCCTAATTTCTCAGTTAAATATGAAGACTGGGTGCAAAGTCGTGCAAGAACACAATCAGGTGGAGAACTCAAGTCCATAACCTAAATTGTTTGTCGCGGAAACAAAAATAAAGTCTGAATTTTTTCCCCATCTCTTGCTGTCGCTCAACATTACATTAGATCTTTCTAGCAAATAGTAGTATGAGTACAAATAGAATTGGTTATATCAAGGGATCAAAATTTCGCAGTTATATTTTAACTGGTTGAACATGCAACAAAAAGTTCAAAAAATAATCCTCCTCGGCAGCTCAGCCCTCAAGATCGGCGAGGCCGGTGAATTTGATTATTCCGGTAGCCAGGCGATCAAGGCGCTGAAGCAGGAAAATATTGCGACGATTCTGATCAATCCGAATATCGCGACGATACAAACTTCCGAGCATCTGGCGGACAAAGTTTATTTCCTGCCGGTCAATCCGTATTTTGTCGAGAAGGTTATTCAAAAAGAACGGCCCGATGGTATTTTGCTGGGATTCGGCGGGCAGACGGCGTTGAACTGCGGTCTCGCGTTGGCGAAGAACGGCGTCTTTGAGAAATACAATCTCACCGTTCTCGGCACGCCGGTTTCCGCCATTGATGCGACGGAAGACCGCCAATTGTTTGCCGATAAACTGCGCGAGATCGGCGTTAAAGTGCCGCGCAGTGTGGCAGTCACTTCTCGCGCGGAGGCGGTGCGCGTCGCGCGCGAGATCGGCTTTCCGGTGATGATCCGCATTGCTTATGCGCTCGGTGGACTCGGCTCCGGCCTTTGCACCAACGAGCAGGAAGTGGCGGAACTGGCGGATAAAGGCTTCGCTTACACCAACCAAATTCTCGTCGAAGAATATCTGCGCGGCTGGAAGGAAATCGAATACGAAGTGGTGCGCGACAGCCACGATAATTGCATCACCGTGTGCAACATGGAAAACTTCGATCCCATGGGCATTCACACCGGTGAGAGCATCGTGGTGGCGCCGAGCCAGACGTTGAGCAATAGCGAATATCACAAGCTGCGTGAGATCGCCATTCGCGTCATCCGCCATCTCGGCATCGTCGGCGAGTGCAACATTCAATATGCGCTCGATCCCAAATCCGAAGATTACCGCGTCATCGAAGTCAACGCGCGGCTCTCGCGCAGCTCGGCATTAGCTTCGAAGGCAACCGGCTATCCACTCGCGTTTATCGCCGCAAAATTAGCGCTCGGCCACAGCCTCGTCGATCTCAAAAATCAAATCACCCAAACGACGATGGCTTGCTTCGAGCCGGCGCTGGATTACATCGTCGTCAAAATTCCGCGCTGGGATTTGAAAAAATTTCGCAACGTTTCCAAGCGCCTCGGCTCCGGCATGAAATCGGTCGGCGAGGTGATGGCGATCGGCCGCAATTTCGAGGAAGCGTTGCAGAAAGCGTTGCGCATGCTCGAGATCGGCGTACACGGTTTGATCGGTAACGACCATCTCAAATTCGGCAATCTCGAAGAAGAGCTGCGAAACCCCACGGACGAACGCGTCTTCGCGATCCCGCTGGCGCTGCAAGCCGGCTTTTCGATTGACCGCATTCACGAATTGACGCACATCGACAAATGGTTTCTGTACAAAATTAAAAACGTTTTGGATATTGCGGAGAAGCTGAAAATTTATGGCGGCGGGGTTTGCCCGAAAGGCATTTTGCAGGACACCAAAAAAGCCGGATTTTCAGATGCGCAAATCGCCAAAATTCTCGGCACGCAAACGCCGGAAGTCCGCGCCATGCGCCGCAACTACGGCCTGGCGCCGGTGGTGAAGCAGATCGATACGCTCGCCGCGGAATATCCGGCGCAGACGAACTTTCTTTATTTGACCTACAACGGCAGCGCCGATGACGTGACGACGAGCGGCAAAAAATCCGTGATCGTGCTCGGCTCCGGCGTTTACCGCATCGGCAGCTCGGTGGAGTTTGATTGGTGCTGCGTCAACGCGGTGATGACGCTCAAAAAGCTCGGCTTTCACACCGTGATGATCAACTACAATCCGGAAACGGTGAGCACCGATTACGATGAATGCGACCGGCTTTATTTTGAAGAATTGCGCCTGGAGACGATTGCGGAAATTTACGAGAAAGAACAGGCGCTCGGCATCATCATTGCGATGGGCGGGCAAACGCCGAACAACCTGGCGCTCAAGCTGCACGAGGCCGGCATGAAAATTCTCGGCACTTCGCCGGAGATGATCGACCGCGCCGAGGATCGCCACAAATTTTCTTCCTTGCTCGACCAGCTCGGCATCGACCAGCCGGTGTGGCAAGAGCTCAGCTCGATAGAGGAAGCCAAAGCTTTTGCGCAAAAAGTCGAGTATCCGGTGCTGGTGCGCCCGTCTTATGTGCTGAGCGGTTCGGCGATGAGCGTGGCGGTCAACGATCAAGAACTGGCCAAATTTTTGGGCAAGGCGACGGCGATCTCTGCCGAGCATCCGGTCGTCATCAGCAAATTTATTGAGAACGCCAAAGAGATTGAATGTGACGGCGTGGCCAAAGTTGGCGAAGTGTTGGTTTACGCCATCAGCGAGCACGTCGAGAACGCCGGTGTCCACTCCGGCGACGCCACGCTGGTTTTGCCGCCACAACACGCTTCGCTTGAAACCATCCGCCGCGTTCGCATGATTTCCAAAAAAATTGCCGCGGCACTGGAGATCAGCGGACCGTTCAATATTCAGTTTATCGCGCGCGACAACGACGTGAAGGTGATCGAATGCAACTTGCGCGCCTCGCGCAGTTTCCCATTCGTTTCAAAAGTTTATAAAACCAATTTTATCGATCTCGCCACGCGCGTGATCATGAACGCGCCGGCCGCTAAATTCGACCGGTCATTTATGGAGCTTGAATACGTCGGCGTCAAAGCGCCGCAGTTTTCATTTACGCGACTGCAAGGCGCCGATCCCACGCTCGGCGTGGAAATGAGCTCCACCGGCGAGGTCGGCTGTCTCGGCGATGATTTTGCCGAGGCCTTTCTCAAAGCCATGCTCTCGGTCGGCTACAAGCTGCCGATCCGCAGCGTTCTACTTTCCACCGGCCCGCTCGAAGGTAAAGCCGAATTTGTGGCGAGCGCCAAAGCCCTGCAAAATTCCGGCGTCCGGCTTTATGCCACGCGCGGCACCGCGGAATTTATGCGGCAGTACGGCATCGAAACCGAGGTGTTGAATTGGCCGACGGAAAAAGAAAGCCCCAACGTTTTGGAATATCTTGCCGAGCGCAAAATCGATTTGGTGATCAACATTCCCAAGAACTATCAGGAAGAAGAGCTGACGAACGATTATATCATCCGCCGCAAAGCCGTTGATTTCGATATTCCGCTGATCACCGGGCTGCACCTCGCCAGGCGCTTCGTCGAAACCATCGTCGCGAAGAGCGTGGAAGATTTGCAGATCAAAAGCTGGGATGAATACGGCAGGTAAAAGTCAAAAAAGAAAAACAGCAAAAAAGAAAAAGCGACAATAACTATTCAGCCCACACTTCACAGGTCATTCTGGAAGAATCTTTTTTCGTACAAGCACTGTACTCGAAATGAAAAAAAAATTCCTACGGAATGACAGGTCTTTTTGTACCTGAATAGTTACAGGCGGCAAGAAGAACCGGAGGCTGGCGCCTCGATTCTGGATGTGCATTATCTGATTATTAAAATTTTATATGCCGCTTCAGCGGCATTTCACATTTTAGTCCCACGCCTTCAGGCTGGGGCGGCGTAAAATAGAACCATGTTCCAAAGCGAGCTATTCATCCCTGCCGCGCTCGAATATAAAGAAAAGGGCTTGCGGCAACTGGAAGCTTTCGATTTCAAAGCGGCGGCTGAAAGCTTCGCCATCGCCAAAGAGATCGATCCCTATCTCGCCGATCTTGATTTTCTCATTCTGCTCGGTGAATATGGCCGCGATCATGGCGTCAAACCCAAAACTCCGGTGGCAGTTTTGGCGGCGCTCTGGCATCGCGCCAAGAAAGATTTTGATGAAGGTGATTTGCCTCTCGCAGCGCATCGGCATTTGCAGCAATTGCTCGCGCGGCGTTTATTACAGATCGGACAATTTACGCCGGCAGGGTTCTGCGGTGAGAAAGAAAAGATTTTGCACCGCGGTGTTTTGCACGCGGCGCTCAATCAATGGCAGGAAGCGCATCAGGCGCTGCTAAATCTCGTCACTGAGGTGAGAGAACAAGCATTGCCTTTGCACTGGGGCTATCTCGGCGATGCTGCGCACGTGCTGCGGCGTTGGAAGGATGCCAATATGGCTTACGTCTGCGCCTTGTTCGGCGATCCGCATGAAATCGATCTGCATACGCTGCAACATGCGGAATTGCGCGAGGTTCTCGAGGCGGTAAAGCGTGAGGCGCATGACGAAAATTTGGCGCGCGCCCTTTGGCCCGTTCACGCCTGGACGAAAGGCGTCGTGCAAATCCCACGCGGCAATACGTTTTTGTTGCCGCTGGTGCAAAAACAGCGCTCCCTCATCGGCAGCGAGCTGATGCTCGAACCGGCGCAACGCGCCCGCCAATTTTCGCTCTGTCTTTATATCGACCAATCCGGCTTGCAGGGCGAGATTCAATTTGATGCGCGCGCCGAAATGAGAAATTTGGAGCCGGAGAGGTTTTCTCGCTATTTGCAAGAGGTTGAACGCCGTGCTGCACAAACAAGGCCGCGATAATCATTCTTGCTTTTTCCGAAATAAGTTCTTAGATTTAACTTGCAAGTTGACAGGTCTGCACCGAGTACACCCGAGCGCTTGGTCTTTTGGTTCGGTTCCTCAACAACACGAGGTTTTCGAAAATTCTTCACAGTGGCAAAGTGACGCCCGCAGGGTGGTGAGTGAGGTTGGTGGTGAGGTGAAGGATGGCGCGAGAGGATTCGGAAGGTGCAGGCCTTTTCTCATTTTGGCAATCGCGAAGGAATTTTTGCAATAAACAACTTCTGATTTCATCGCGAGCCGCTTGGCGACTCAAAATTGAATCTTTATGATTTCCCCAGAAACAATTCTTTGGATTATTTTCGGGGTTTTTATCACCGGAATGCTCATGCTCGATCTGGGGGTTTTGAACCGCAAAGTCCACGTGCTTTCGATAAAGGAGGCGACGATCTGGTCTATTGTGTGGATCGTCTCGTCCCTGCTCTTTTCGTTGGGCATTTATTATTTGGAGGGGGAAGCCAAAGCCATGGAGTTTATTGCCGGCTACCTGATCGAGAAATCGCTCAGCACCGACAATATTTTTGTGTTCATCATGATTTTTGCTTATTTCAACGTCAGCCCGTTGCAACAGCCGCGGGTGTTGAAATGGGGCATCCTCGGCGCCATCATCATGCGCGCATTGTTGATCGCCACCGGCGTGACGTTGATCAAGCAATTTCACTGGATGACCTACGTGTTTGGCGGCTTGCTGGCGATGACCGTCGTCAAAATGATCTTGCAAGGCGACGAAAAATTCGACCCGAGCAAAAGCTGGGCGTTGAAGTTGTTGCGGTGGATCGTGCCGGTCAGCAAGCGTTATTATGGCGAGCATTTTTTTGTGCGCGCCGCCAAAGGCTTCTTCGCCACGCCGCTGCTGATGGTTCTCGTCGTCGTCGAAAGCTCGGATTTGATTTTCGCGCTCGACTCGATTCCGGCAATCTTCGCCGTCACCACCGATCCGTTCATCGTCTACACCTCGAATATTTTCGCCATTCTCGGCCTGCGCGCGCTTTATTTCGTCCTGGCCGGCATGGCGCAGGTTTTTGAATATTTGAAGCCGGGCATCATCATCATTCTGGCCTTTGTCGCCGTCAAAATGCTGATTGTCGAATTTTATAAAATCCCCATCGGCGCTTCTCTCGCTGTTATCGGTGGCGTGTTGACGATTTCCATCTTTGCCTCGTGGATCAACTTGCGCCGGAATGGGCAATCGCTGCGCGACAAAATGCGCGCGCCCGATCCGATGCTTCCTATTCAACCGGAACAGGACCACACCCCGCGCGTCGCCTCCAAATAACCCCGGCGACAAAAATCTTGACTTTTTTAGGGTGGTTTGGTATATTATTTTATTGAGTCGTTGCCGAAGTGGTGAAACTGGTAGACGCGTCCCGAGAATCGGGAGGCGCAGTGGGCGAATAGAAATGTATTGAAATAAGCCGAAGTGGTGAAACTGGTAGACGCGCTGCGTTCAGGGCGCAGTGGGCGTATGCCCGTGGGGGTTCGAATCCCCCCTTCGGCACCGAGGCCAGAATTGCAAGATTCTGGCTTTTTTATTGGCCGGAAAGCGCTTGATTTTGATGCCAATAAATCCTATTTTGGTGTTGTACAAAATTTTTGTGCTTAAATGATCCGGGTGACTGCTTCCGTAGGATTCGGCAAATCCCCACGGGCGTAGCCGGAGACCCAATATCAATATCAGCATGGCGAAGCCAGAGCAAAAAAATCAGATCGCGCAAAATCGCAAAGCCCGGCACAATTACGAAATTTTGGAAACGTATGAAACCGGCATCGCTCTCGCTGGCACCGAGGTAAAGAGCCTGCGCGAGGGACGTGCGAATTTCAAAGATTCATATGCTGACGTGCGCAACGAGGAGGTGTGGCTGCACGGCATGCACATCAGCCCGTATTCGCACGGCAATATCAACAATCACGATCCGGAGCGCGACCGCAAGCTGCTGCTGCACCGCAACGAGATTCGCCGGCTCATCGGCAAAACCAAAGAAACCGGCTTGACGCTGGTGCCTTTGCAACTCTATTTCAAGCGCGGCAAAGTCAAAGTCGAGTTGGCGCTGGCGAAGGGCAAGAAACAATATGATAAACGCGAGGCTATCGCGAAAAGAGATGTTGAGCGCGAAACCAAACGCCAGTTCAGAGCGCGGCGCATGTCGATTTGATTGAATGTCTCGTAAATTTTACAAATTGGAGAAAAAGTAGCAGTGGCAGTAGCAGAAGCAGTAAAACTACGACTGCAATTGCTACTACAAACTGCTGCTCTTTAAAAAGTCCTATGCCAAACGTCTACGACGAACTTTCCGAGCGAGGCTTCATTCAACAAGTGTCCAACGAAGCCGTGTTGCGCAAAAAACTTTCCGATGAAAAGGTGACCTGCTACATCGGCTTCGATCCGACCGCCGACAGCTTGCACGCCGGCAGTATGGTGCCAATCATGGCGCTCGCCCAAATGCAACGCTTCGGCCATAAGCCGATTGCGATTGTCGGCGGCGGCACTACGATGGTCGGCGACCCCAGCGGCAGAACCGAGATGCGGAAGATGCTCACCCGCGAGCAGATTATCGCCAACGGCGAAAAAATCAAACAGCAGCTCGCGCGCTTTTTGGATTTTGAAACCGGCCAGGCGATTTTTATTGACAATGCCGACTGGCTGCTCGCTTTGAATTATATCGATTTTTTGTGCGACATCGGCAGGCATTTCAGCGTCAATCGCATGTTGGCCGCGGAAGCCTACAAAATCCGCCTGGAAGCCGGGCTTTCATTCATCGAATTTAATTATCAAGTTTTGCAGGCGTATGATTATTTGACGCTCTATCGCCGCCACGGCTGCACGCTGCAAATGGGCGGCAACGATCAATGGGGCAATATTCTGGCCGGGGTGGATTTGATCCGACGCATCGAGGGCGCTGAGGTGGAAGCCATCACTTTTCCATTGCTGACCACGGCCAGCGGCGAGAAGATGGGAAAAACCGCGGCCAGTGCGGTTTGGCTGGATGCGGAAAAACTTTCGCCGTACGATTTTTATCAATACTGGGTGAATGTGGACGACCGCGATGTCGGGCGATTTCTGAAGTATTTCACTTTTCTCCCGCTTGATGAGATTAAAAAGCTCGAAGCGCTGCAAGGCGCCGACTTGCGCCAGGCCAAAGCGATATTGGCCTACGAAGTGACGAAGAACGTGCATGGCGAAGCAGCGGCGCAACAAGCGCGTGCGGCGACGCAAGCTTTGTTTGGCCACGGCGCTTCTTCGGAGGCCGTGCCGCAAATCACCATGCCGGCAGAAAACTTCCGGCATGGCATGGGCGTTATCGAGCTGTTTGTTGCCGCCGGTTTAGCCAACTCGAAGAGTGAAGCGCGCCGCCTCATTTCGCAAGGTGGGGCTTATGTGCAAGGCCGGCGCATCGACTTGATCGAAGAAAAGATTGGTGTGAATGATTTTCAAGAGGGAGCTGTTTTGCTGCGCGCCGGCAAGAAGCGGTACCAAAAAGTCATCCTTGCTGATGGCGGCTAATGTCGACTCTTTTAATCAACACTGACAATCCCCGAAGCGCAACCCCAAAGACTTGCCTCAACGGATGAATTAAGGCCAACGGATGTTTTATCCGTTGGCTTTTTTGCCTGCGGCCGTCGGTTTTCCTGCAAAGTTTTCACGCTTTAGCGAGTTTCGCCAGATCTTCCGGCGTATTAAGATTGAACAATGCCTCCGGTTGCGCGAGGAAGATACGATGAAGCGATAGCTTCACGAGAACCGCCCTCACACTTCGTTGCCCACCCTGCAGAGCCGCTTCAATAACGAGCAAAGTTGATTTTGACCACAGCGCGCAGAGCGGCTGCAAGCCTTCCACCGTTTCCGGCAGAATAACCTGAACTTCCTCCTCCTCCTCTTTTTTATTCTTGTTGAAAAGCACCGCGAGAATCTCCTCGATAACGGATTTCCGCAGACACGGAAAATCACAGGCGAGGAAAAAATTCCATTCGAATGGCGCGTGCGAGAGGCCGGCTTGAATTCCTGCCAACGGCCCGGCGTTGGAATAATTGTCAGGCAGAGTGGGCAAGCCGAGATGCGCATACTCCGCCGGCGAATGCGTCACGATGAAAACCGGACGGCCCGGCGGGATCGCTGCGATCACGATTTCGATCACCGTCCGCCCGCCAATCTTGAACAGCGCTTTATTGGCGCCAAAGCGCCGGCTTTTGCCGCCGGCTAAAATATAAAAATTTGTCATTTTTTCATTGTGTGTACGAGTTCCTGCAAAACCCTTTCCCGCGTTTTTTGCTCCTGCTGTTTGCGATAAATCACCGGCGGCGCGACGCGGTCCTGGCACAACGCTTCCGAGAGGCCGCAGCGCTCGCAGGTCTCGTTGACTTCGACGCGCGGCACCGCCGGATCATCCCAGAAACGCGCCGCTTTCTTGAAGGCGTCATTGATCAAAAAACCGAGGCTGATGCTGGAATTGGCGCCCTCCGTCAACATCAGCGACCGCGCCACCGTGATGACGAAAAATTCGGCGTCGCTTTCGAGGAAGCGCGAGCGTTGGGCGGCGACAATGGCCGCCGGCTGCTCGCCTTGTTTTTGTTTGGCGACTAGTTGCTTGAACAGGCTGATGGAAAGCCAGCGCCGGCAATAATGCTCGTTCAATCCGATGCCGTGCGGCACGAGCATTTTCGTCATGTTCAGCTCTTTGGTCAAACGAAAGACGTCGCTTCCGGCCTCGTTGTTGAAGCGCAAGTAAAACATCTCCGGCAAATCGAACAACTTAGGCAGAAGCTGGCTGAGACGATAGAGAAACATCTCCGGCGTGGCTTGGTAGCGCTCCATAATCGCCAGAAAACCCTCGCCATCCCACTGCGTCTTTTGTAAAAATCCCACCAAATCCTGCTGCAACAATCCGCCATTGATGAACAACGCGCCCGAGAAATAGGAGGCTTTGAAATTGTTGAGCACTTGCTCAAACGATTCCACCTTCAGCCAGGACGACGTGATGGCGCGCTCTTGCAGACCGAGATAACGAAAGCCGATTTCGCGGCCGAGAATGAAAGTCTTTTGCGCCGGCAGCAAGCGCGGATTCAGCAGCAAACGGGGCGGATCGCTGGCGATCCAGATCGAACGAAACCCTTGCAGTTCCGAATAGCGCGCCAGCGTGGTTTCGTCCAACACATAGCCATATTCGTCAATCAACACCGATTGCAAGCGCTCGCGAGAAATCGGCGGTTCGAGTGGCCAGTGATGTTCTGCCACGAATTGCGCCGCCGCCTTTTCCAGCTCGTCAAAATAATTGTGATGCATCTTTTGGTACGAGCGCAGCGCCGCGAACAGAAATTGCTCCACCCGCACGTCGTAAGCTTGTCCGACTTCGAGAAAGGTACGAATGAAAGCGCCGGCCTCTTTCGGCGAGTGGGTGACGAGATCGACGATCTCGCGCGACGAGATGCCAAAGAATTTGAAAGGAAATTCCCTGATCAGCGGCGCATCGAGTAATGCTGTCAGGGGGTTAGGCTCACCATCGACTTTGGTTGACACCAGCTCGTCAAAGGAAGTTCCCAGCGCCTGCGCAATCTGGATGATTTTTTCCGGCTTGGGGTATTTCTTGCCTTTTTCAATCTCGCTGAGGTAGGAAATCGAGAGATCAGTTTTTTCGGCCAGTTCTTTTAGAGAATAACCCTTTTCCTGCCGCAACTGTTTCAGCTTGATCCCTAAAATCAGACGTAATTCGTCACCACTCATGTTCATGTTGTAACTCCATGTTATTTTAGCAAATATGTTGTGCGGCAATTGATGACAGCATGGCGATAGAAGTGCAACATTCCCAACACAACTTGGCTAATATATTAAAAAGGATACATAAAATCCAGAGAAATTTCACTTTCAGCGAAATTATTGTATATTTATATTTAAATACGCTATTAGCGAATATATAAATTTTAGCGAAATTTCGCTTGACTTTAAGATTTTTTATTTTTATATTTGCCTCATCGTGACTAAAAGTAAATTATCAAATCAAACTACGGAGGTACGAACATGAATCCGCGCCAACTTCTCGAAACCTGGGCAACCGACACCCGTTGGAAAGGTATCATTCGGCCCTACCGCGCTGAAGAAGTGTTGCAACTACGTGGTTCCTTCGAAATCAAATACACGTTGGCTGAGCTGGGGGCGAAACGCCTGTGGCATTTGCTGCAAACTGAGGATTACCTCAACGCTTTGGGCGCGTTGAGTGGCAATCAGGCGATGCAACAAGTCAAAGCCGGACTCCAAGCGATTTATCTGAGCGGATGGCAAGTGGCCGCCGACGCGAATCTCGCCGGACAAATGTATCCCGACCAAAGTCTTTATCCTGCCAACAGTGTTCCCGAAGTCGTGCGCCGAATCAATCATACGCTTTTGCGCGCGGATCAAATTCATCACAGCGAAGGCAAAAACGGCATCTATTGGCTCGCGCCGATCGTGGCGGATGCGGAAGCCGGATTTGGCGGCCCGCTGAACGCTTACGAGCTGATGAAGGCCATGATTGAAGCCGGCGCCGCGGGCGTGCATTTTGAAGACCAGCTTGCCTCCGAGAAAAAATGCGGCCACATGGGCGGCAAAGTTCTGGTGCCGACGAGCCAGTTCATTCGCACACTTGTGGCCGCGCGCTTGGCTGCCGATGTCGCCAACGTGCCGACTATTCTCGTCGCCCGCACCGACGCCGACAGCGCCAAGCTGTTGACGAGCGACATCGATCCGCGCGATCAGGAGTTCATCACCGGCGAAAGAACGGCGGAAGGTTTTTTTGTTTTCCGCGGCGGGATTGAGGCTGCCATCGCGAGAGCTTTGGCTTATGCGCCGTATGCCGATTTGCTGTGGTGCGAAACTTCGACGCCGGACTTGCACGAGGCGCGCCGTTTTGCCGAAGCGATTCACGCCGAGTTCCCCGGCAAGCTACTCGCTTACAACTGCTCGCCGTCTTTTAATTGGGCGAAGAAGCTCGATGCCGTCACGATTGCGAAATTCCAACGTGAGTTGGGGGCGATGGGATACAAATTTCAGTTCGTCACCCTCGCCGGTTTCCACGCTTTGAATTTCAGCATGTTCACACTGGCTTGCGATTATCGGGAAAGAGGCATGGCGGCCTACTCCGATATGCAACAGGCCGAATTTGCGCTGGAGGCTGAAGGCTACACCGCCACCAAACACCAGCGCGAAGTCGGCACCGGCTATTTCGATCTCGTCACGCAGGTGATCAGTGGCGGCACGGCGGCGACGACGGCTTTAGCGGAATCAACCGAAGCGCAGCAGTTTTATGCAACGGTGCAGCGCGCGTAACGTTCGTAGTGATGCCTTCAGGCATAAGAATTTTGGAACTAAGAAATCTTTTGATTATTTCTTCTAATCCCAAACACGACGCCTAAAGGCGTGGCTACAAACCTTGCGAGAGAAATCACCATGAACAACACCACAACTTTCTACCCCTCCGAAGGCGTGGAAATAAAAGGCCCCGTCACCGCTGAGTTCGCTGAGATTCTCACGCCGGAGGCGCTGCGTTTTGTCGCCAAACTGGAGCGGGAGTTTCGCGAGACGCGGCGGAAACTGTTGCAGAAGCGTGTCGAGCGGCAAGCTGAGATTGACGCGGGGATCATGCCGGATTTTCTGTTCGCGACCAAACGCCTTCGCGACGACGCCGCGTGGCAAGTCGCGCCGATTCCGGCGGACTTGCAAAACCGGCGCATCGAGATCACCGGTCCGGTCGAGCGAAAAATGATGATCAACGCGCTCAATTCCGGCGCCAATATGTTCATGGCGGATTTTGAGGACGCCAACTCGCCAACGTGGCAGAATATGATTCAAGGCCACCTCAATCTGCGCGACGCCATCGAGCGCACGATTTCGTTTACGAGTCCGGAAGGCAAGCATTACAAGCTGAATGATGAGATCGCCACGCTCATGGTTCGTCCGCGCGGTTGGCATCTGAATGAGAAGCACGTGTTGGTCGATGGCAAGCCGATGTCCGGCTCGTTATTCGATTTCGGCCTGTACTTTTTTCATAATGCTGACAGGCTCATGGCAAAAGGCGCCGGCCCGTATTTTTATCTGCCAAAATTGGAAAACCATTTGGAAGCGCGGCTGTGGAACGAGGTGTTTGTGATGGCGCAGGACGAGCTTAAAATTCCACGCGGCACCATCAAAGCCACTGTGCTCATCGAAACGATTCTGGCAGCGTTTGAGATGGAGGAAATTCTTTACGAGCTGCGCGACCACATCGCCGGCCTCAACGCGGGCCGCTGGGATTATATTTTCAGCATCATCAAAAAATTTCGCCACCAGGCCGAGTTTGTTTTTCCCGACCGCGCGCAGATCACGATGGCCGTGCCGTTCATGCGCGCGTACACCGAGTTGCTAGTGAAGACTTGCCACCGGCGCGGCGCGCACGCCATCGGCGGCATGGCCGCGTTCATTCCGAGCCGGAAAGATGCCCAAGTCAACGAAATCGTTCTCGCCAAAGTCCGCGAAGACAAAGAGCGCGAGTCTCGCGACGGATTCGACGGCACGTGGGTGGCGCACCCGGATTTGGTCGCCGTCGCCAAAGAGCCTTTTGACAAACTTCTGGGAAAGAAGGCGCATCAAAAAGAGCGGCGAAGAGAAGAAGTTCGAGTCGCAGCGAGGGACTTGCTGAATTTCAACATCCCAAGCGGTGAAATCACCGAAGCCGGATTGCGCCACAATATCAATGTGGCCATTCAGTATTTGGAAGCCTGGCTGCAGGGCAGCGGCGCCGTGGGGATTTACAATTTGATGGAAGATGCGGCAACCGCGGAGATTTCTCGCTCGCAGGTGTGGCAATGGCTGCATCACGCCGACGCCATGCTTGCCGACGGGCGGCAGATCACGACGGAATTGTATCGCCGCTTGTTGTCTGAGGAAATGGAGCAGATTAAAGCAATGGTGGGCGCCGCGAGGTTTGCGGCAGGAAAATATGCAATAGCCCGCCAGCTTTTTGATCAGCTCGTCACCGCGAAGAATTTCGTCGAGTTTCTAACTTTAGTGGCGTATGAGCAGTTGGAATAAAAGATGTAGCAATTCATCATATACGGCCGTATCTTCGCTGGCATGGCGAGGCTAAAGGGATCTTCAATCTCGATCATAATTTGGGAATCTCTCGTGTAAATATTCCTTGACCGGAAGGATGTCCGATGGTGTGGTCAAATCCGGCACATGCTCCGACCGTGAAATTGTGAATACGGCTTGCGGATTATGGCCAACCAGCATTTTAACGGCGGCGGGCAATTCTTTTTCCCGGCGAACGGGATGTAGCGGTACGGCCTCGAGACACGGAAGAATACGATCGTAGGCCAGGCGAAAAATGTTCATGCTCACCCCGATCCTGCCATTCGAGCCAGCCACTCGCGCCATTTCCCCGGGCGAGGGTTTTTCGATAATATCCGTCAGAAATCCTTCGGCATCCTTTTCGATCACCGCGAACTGGGCGATGCGTTCGTGCACAAATTGCAGCGCGGCGCGGTCATAGTCGATCATGGCATTGGCGTGTGCATCTGCCAGCATTAAACCGAGGGCCGTTTGCGAATACAAATTATCGCTGTTGCAAACCGTGAAAGATTCCCCACGCCACGCCGGCATGCTCTCGAGCGCGTGCCAAAGCGCGTCGGCAGTGCCCAAGGGCTTTTGCCGGCCGGAGGGAATGGGCTGAACGGCATACGAGAATTTCAGGCTCGGAAACCGCTTCTCGCCATCGCCCTCTTCGTAATATGTCCGGATCGAATCGTCCTTCTCGCCAATCACGATGACGACGTTCCGATAACCGGCCACGGCGATATTTTGGAGCAGATAGTCGAGAAACGGTCGGGCATTTTCACCAACGCCGATCATCGCTTTGGACTTTTCTTCGGCGTCACGGCGCAACGCCGGATCGAGTTGGGCAACGGCCGGCGTTGTTTTTTTCATGCGCGACGAAATGCCGCCGGCAAGAATAATGATGTTCGGATGCAAGCTTGTGCCTTAATTTTGTATTTCGAATGAAGGCAAAATAATTTTGGCAAAATCATTCAACCTTATGGGCTTTTTTTCGTTACAGTTCCCCTACGGGCGTAGCCTTGTCGCTGCAAAAATCATTGGCCGGCTTCCACAGCTTCGTTGCGTGTGCCGCTATCAACATGAACGACACGCGCTTTTCCACCCACCGCTGCAATTGCTTGCGCCACCTCTCCCGGATTTTTGGGGGCGTAGACGAACATGCACCCGCCGCCGCCGGAGCCGTTGATTTTGCCGCCGTACGCGCCGGCCCGTAGCGCCGCCGCGATCATGCGGTCGATTTTCGGCGTGGAAATTTTGAGAATATCCCGCAACACGACTTGGTGTTCGGTCAGCAACTCCCCGAGCATGAGATCATCGACCTCCGGCCGGCGCAGCAGCGCCAAAGCTTCTTGTGTGAGATCACGATTCCGCAGCGTGCCCCAAAGCAGCGTTCTTTCGCTCTGATTCAAATTTCCGGCATAACGGTCGAGCTCTGCGAGCGCAACCGTATGGAGAGAAAAATCCGGATGCTGCTTCGCAAGTCGAGCGACGATACCGAGCACCTGATGCTTCACCCGCGCCAAAATGCCTTTGGTATCTTTCGGCTCACCGGAATCACCCAGCACCAACGGCTGCAAGGGCGGAGATAATTTTTCAATTTGCAGCGTGGGATGAAAAGTCAACGCCACAACGCCGCCGCAGGCCGTGGCGTAGTGATCCATCATGCCGCCCGGTTCGTGAAATTCGAGCACTTCCGCGGCGTGCGCCAGGCGGGCGCATGCCTCCGGCGAAAGCTGTTGTTGCTGGTCGCTCATCTGCGCGAGAAAATTCACCCACGTGACGACTAAAGCCGAGGAGCTTGACGTTCCCGCATTGATCGGAATTTCGCCGTGAACGACACACTCGCATCCGGTGGCAAACGTAAACCCGGCGCGTCGCAGCACGTTGACGGCGCTGCGAAAATAGTCACGCTCGTCCTGATACGGCAAAGACTCTGCAAGTGAAAAAGAAATTTTCGCGTTGAGGTCCGGCAGCGCCAAATGCGCCAGCGCCTCGTGGCGGCGCCTGCCCTCGATCGCGATGCGGAGCGAGATGGCGCACGGCACAACCGGAAGTTGCAGGTAGTCCTGGTGCTCGCCAAAGAGGCAAACGCGTCCGGGGGTTGAGACACGCAATGTTTTTGGAGGATCGTTCATGACCACGCAATATAAAAACTTTATTTCCAATATCAAGCTTTTTTGTCTTTTTCCAAATTCCGCTTGCTTTTTTCTTTTTATGTTTTATATTTAACCTAATGGTTAAGTATTCAACAAAATCTCTTGACACCACTTTTGGGGCGTTGGCCGACTCGACGCGCCGGGCTATCTTGGAGCGATTGGCGCGCGGTGAAGCGCGGGTGACGGAGCTGGCCGCGCCTTTTGCGATTTCACTTCCCGCGGTCTCGAAACATTTGCGGGTACTCACAAAAGCCGGTTTGCTCGCACGCGAGAAAACCGGCAGAATACAGCAATGCCGCCTTGAGGCGGGGCCGATGAAAAGCGCCACGGAGTGGCTGGCGCGCTACCAGCGCCACTGGGAGATTCAATCCGCTCCGGCCCCGGTCTCCGGGCGCAAAGCAAATCCGGACGGTGTTTCCGGGCGGCATGCTGCGGCCAAACGCCCGCCCTTCCACTTTTCCCCAGCCAAAAGCTCGTGGCCGGTTTTATTTAACCTTTCAGTTAATTTTAATGAGGACGCGCTCGATGCGACCTTCTTTGCGCTGGCCGACTCCACCCGCCGCGCGATACTGACCTGCATGGCATTTGCCGAATCTTCGGTAACCGAACTGGCCGCGCCGTTCAACATGTCTCTGCCGGCGCTTTCAAAACACTTGCGCATTCTGCAACAAGCGGGACTGCTCGGGCGCCGGAAAGAGGGCCGGTTCAATCTCTGCCGCCTGGTTGCCACACCCATGCAGGATGCGGCGTTGTGGACCAGCCGATACCGGAGGTTCTGGGAAAAACAACTCGATTCACTAGCCGCTTACTTGGAAAAATCAAAGGCGGCACGCGCTTGCGCTTCACCCAAAGCGGCGTTCCGGACCAGCATTACGAAAGCATCAAGCAAAGCTGGCACGACTTCTACTGGAAACCGATGAAAGCAAGGCTGGAAAAATAACGTTCGTCGTAACGCCTTTAGGCGTCCTATTTGCTTTTCTAAAAACTTTTTTATTCAGACATTGTGCGCCTGAAGGCGCTACGACAAACACAGGAGGAAATCTTATGGCCACCCCGAATCCCACTGCTGAAACTACTCTGCAAATCAAGCGCACTTTTGCGGCGCCACGGGAAAAAGTTTTTGGCGCCTGGACGCAACCGGAGGCGCTCAAAAAATGGTGCGCTCCTTCGGAGGAGTTTTCCGTTCCCGATGCCAAGGTTGATTTGCGCGTGGGCGGCAAATATCGCATTGCCATGAAGGCGCCGGATGGCAATTTGCACGTGGCGATTGGAACGTATCGTGAAATTTTATCGCCGCGGAAGCTGGTTTTTACTTGGACCTGGGAAGGCTCGGGCATGCCCGAAACGCTCGTCACGTTGGAGTTTCATGATCATGGCGCGTCAACGGAGCTGGTGCTGACGCACGAGCTTTTCCCGAATGTTGAGCAGCGCGATAAGCATGCTCAAGGCTGGGTGGGTTGTCTCAACGGATTGGAAAAAATGCTTGACCGAAATTAATTTTAAGGAGAACAAAAAATGGCAGACATGCTCCATCAAATTCAAATCAAGGCTGCACCTGAAAAAGTTTACGAAGCGTTGACCGCCGCTGCGGGCCTGCGGTGTTGGTGGACCAGCGACAGCGTGGCGAAGCCGGAAGTTGGCAGCATCGCCGAGTTTGGCTTTAACAATCGCGCCACGGTATTTCGCATGCGGGTGACGGAGCTTAAGCCCAATCAACGCGTCGTCTGGGAATGTTTGGGAAATCTGGACGAATGGATCGGCACGCGCCTCATTTGGGAGCTGCGGCCCAACAATAATTTCACCGAGCTTCGATTTGCGCATGCGAATTGGCGTTCAACTGAGGGCTGGTTCGCCACCTGCAACTCGACCTGGGGAGAGCTTATGCACCGTCTGAAGAATTATGCCGAAGGCAAGGCGCCGGGGCCGCATTTTCAGGGATGAAAATTTTAGAAACGGCAGGGGAACAAACTGGTTTCCTAAATTCTCGTATGAGTGCCGTTTTTACCAATTTTTACTTTTGCTAACTAATTTGCTTTGCAGGCTGGCAGTCTGCGTTACGTTTTAATCCCAATTATTTGAAAGGAGGAGCAGTACGATGAAAAGGTGCCTATCGATTCTTTTGTCACTTGCCGTCATCGCGTTGGCGACGAATGTGGTTTGGGCGCAGAGCAAGGCCGCGCCGGGATTTGAGAAACTCAAATCACTTGTGGGTGAATGGCAAGGCCAAAGTCCGGAGGGGCCGGTCCACGTGTCCTATCAATTGGTTTCCGGCGGCCACAGCGTCATGGAGATTATCGCGCCTGGAACCGATAAGAGCATGGTCACGGTTTATCATCTCAATGGCGACAAGCTCATGATGACCCACTACTGTGCCGTCGGCAATCAACCGCGTATGAGCGCGCCGGTGCCGGCGGGTGAGGTCAAAAATCTCAACTTCACTTTTGTTGATGCGACCAACTTGGCCAAGCCGGCTGACGCACACATGCACGGTCTCGCTATGGCTTTCCAAGATAAGGATCATATAACGCAAGTGTGGACTTATCGCCAAGACGGCAAGGACATGCCGATGACGTTCACTTTAGAACGGAAGAAGTAACCGTTCGCTCTCTCCTACTCTTGCGCGCTTTGCGGATTTTTAAAAGCGAGCAAGAGTACGAGCAGGAGTAAGAGTTAATTAAACCATATACTTCTCAAAATTTATCAAAAGGAGTCTGCCATGACGGAAAAGGAAATGTACTTGCAGGGTTGGGAGCGCGAGTTTCAAACCACATTGAAGGTTCTCAAAGCGTTTCCAGCCGACAAGCTGGATTTCAAGCCGCACGAGCGCTCGCGTTCCGCGCGCGATCTGGCGTGGACGTTCGTCGGAGAAGAAGCGGTTGTCGATATGGTCGTCAAAGGCCAGATTGATTTCAAGGAAGGGCCGAAGGCGCCGGCGGCGATGAAGGAGATTTTGGCGGCTTTGGAGAGCACGCACAAAGAGATGGTGCCCAAAGTCAAGGCGCTTTCGGAAGCGGATTACAACAGCACGGTCAAGTTCCCCATCGGGCCGAACCAGATGGGCGATTTTCGCAAAGCCGACGTGCTATGGATGATGATGATGGACGCCATTCATCATCGCGGCCAGTTCTCAGTATATGTGCGCATAGCCGGCGGCAAGGTGCCGTCGATTTACGGACCTTCGGCGGACGAGCCGTGGATGTAATGAGCGGTTGAGGTGATGACCCGCCCCGGCTTTCCTTCGCGGCCGTGTTGTAGGAAAGTCGGGGGCAACAGCATGACAGCTATCAAAAAGGAAAAAGCTCGTTATAATACCGATTCGTAAATCTCAAACCGGTCTATGGTTCTGACGAGGCGATAGTTTTTGTCGACGAAATTCTGCAACCGGGGAAATTCGGAAAGGGTGTATTTGCCAAAATACCTAAAATCAGGCGGCGCGGTGTCGATAATAATTTTTGGGCGCATGCGAGTGAGATCGGCGAGCAATAAATCCTCAATGGGCGCAAAAGCGTCGCTGTTTACTGCGGAATTTTTTTCACGGTAATCGTACGAGTTCATCCAAACCAAAAAGCTGATGAAGCGCGAAGCCGGCAAGCGCCGTGAAAAGTAGTACAATTCCGGCATTCTGCCCCAGACAAAAATTTTATCCTTGTTCGAGCTCAGCTTTTGAACTTCTGCCGATATGGATCGAATAGGCTGGCTCACCCACCTATCCCGTTTAAGCTCTTCCCGCCAGTTGACTTCCAAATAAATCAATGGGGGAATGGCGATGCCTGCAACGGCGAGGCTTCGCTTCAATTTGGCAAATTTGATTGCTTTACTCTCTCGCCACCATTCTACTATTGATCGGCCGGCTAAAATGGCCGTGGGCGGCAGCAATTGGATGAAGTAATGGCTGAAAAATTTGCCGCCGATACAAACCGCTAATGCCGACCCCGCCAGCCACAGGATCACGAGATGATCGCCGGCCGGAATTCGGCGTGGAAATCGCAGCGCTCTTTTGATCGCGGCAAGAGCAAAAAACCATAGGATTAGCCAAACGAAAATAAAACGCGGTGTCAAGCCGAAAAACCGCCTGAAAAAAAAATGCCCGGTGAAGCCTCTCATAAATGTGAAATTGTATTGCCACCCCCAAAAATAAAAATCATCCCAATTGCCAAGATAACGAAAAAAGCCGAATAGCATTGCGAGCACGCTGATAAATCCCCCGAATAAGAACAGGCTTTGCACGAATTCGGCTTTTTCTGGACGGCGATGGGACAGCCAGGGCTTGATCACGAGAATATAAGCCAGCAGCACGCCAAAGAGAATGGCGCTTTGGTATTTGAATAAAAAGGCGAGACCACAAAAGATGCCGCTCAGGAAAACGCAGCGCAGACTTCCAGTCTGCGAAAAACTAACCGGGCTGGAACTATAGATGGACGGCGGCGGCTCGGATTTTAAAAACCAAAAAACGCTCAAAGCGAGAGGCAAATTCATGAGAATTTCGCCGTTTGTTGCCAGCGCCTGTGGCACGAAGGTGGGCGTGAAAAGAACGTATAGCATTGCTGCCAAGTAGGGCGATTCTGCTTCCTCCGTGAGGCGTGAAGTGATGCGTGCAATGACGAGCGCCGTTGTCAGCACCCAGATAACCGTCACGCCGTGTAGAACGCGCAAGTCATCGCCAAATATAGAAAAAGAGAAGGCGTAAAAATAAAAGATCAACGGCGGTTTCAAGTCGACGGCATCTCGGTAGAGCAAACCGCCGTTGTTGATGACGCGCGCCGCGGTGGCGTACCACGCCTCGTCTTCGTCGATGACGGGATTGAAATAGGCAGGCGACCGCAAAACAACTGCGGCCAGAACGATGAGAAATATCCAGCCCCACTTTTTTCTTGGTGACGCGATATCGAGCATGCCCGCAAATATCTTGAAAATGAAATCCGTGCTTTTCAGCAAAAAATTTTAACCGCCAATGAACGCGAATATTTTTATTCACAGTCAACTTTTGTGGTTGCTGCGAAGCTAAAGCTTCGCACTCCGGCTGAGCCGGCGAGGTTACGCGCTGCGTTTGAGCACCACGAACGTCGTGTCGTCGCGCAGCTCGGCGCCGTTGCGAAAGATCGTCAACTCTTGCAAGAGAATGGCCTTGATGCTCTCGGGCGGGGCCTGTGAATTTCTGGCGAGAATTTGCGCGAGGCGGTTTTCGCCAAATTCGGCCAGGCCGGTGTTGGCGGTCTCGATGACGCCGTCGGTAAAGAGCAGCAAGAGATCGCCGGGCTTGAGGGCGCGGTTGAATACTTCGAGCTTGTTGCTGAAACCCTGGCCGTTCTCAAGGCCGATCGCCAGGCCTTTCGGCTCGAGCCAGACGCAATGTTTTTTCTCGTTGTCGAAAAGCAGCGCCGGCGTGTGTCCGGCGCGGCAGAGCGCCATTTCGCCGGTGGGATGAAGCCGTGCCAGCGCGATAGTGAGAAAATAATTGCGCCGGAGGCTGCGATAAAGCTGGGCGTTCAAGCGGTCGAGCAGCTCGCACGGTTCGGCCGAATACTTGGCAAACATTTGCAGCATGGTTTGCACTTTCACCATGTAGAGCGCCGCGGAGATGCCCTTGCCGGAAACGTCGCCGATGACGACCAAAACGCTGCCGTCGGCCAGCGGCACGAAGTCGTAATAATCGCCGCCCACACTTTTCGCCGCGTCGCTGAAGGTCGCCATCTCGAATCCGGGGATCGGCGTGGTTAGGTTGGGCAAAAGGCTCAGTTGAATTTCGCGCGCGATCTCCAGCTCGTCTTTGGTGATCAGCTTGTCCGCCAGCTCCAGCGCCAGCAAAAAGTTCAAGATCAAAACGGCATAAACCGCGTCCCACCAGTTTTTGTTGATCAAGGCCAGGGCGAAGAGCATGATGGCGACGGCGTAGAACAGGCGGCGCGCCGGCGGCAGCTTGAGCAAGAACGCCATGAAGAGGTTGCGGCAGAAGATCAGCACGCGCTTCCACTTTTTCTTTCCCGCCGCCGGCCGCTGCATGGCGCGCGCGTAAAATGCGTACATGCCGCGCATATCGATCTTGAGAAAGCGCTCGATCTCGGCGCGCGTTATGCCGCTGGTGAAGAGACGATAAAATTCCGCGAGGGGACGAACGGTTTTGTTGAGCATTGTATATCGTTTGTAGTCGTTTGTAGTTTCGCCTTTAGACGTGAAACGTTGGCATTGGCACAAAACTGCGTGGTTTTAAATTGAAGCATTTTCTCAATTCTAGCGCTTGACGCCTGAAGGCGCTACTACGAACAAATTATCGTTTTATCGCCATCATCAAAACTTCGCCATCCACTCCAGCTTCGATGGGCGCCGAGCTTTCGGCCTTCCTTTTTATATGACCTGCTAGCGACGGATCGAGATCGAGCCAATGCGCCAAAGTGGGGGCGAGATCGGCCGTTTTGTGCGGGCTGTCGATCCGCCCCGGCTGCACGCGTTCGCCCCAAAAGATCATCGGCACGTGCGAATCATAGTTGTAAGGGCTGCCGTGCGTCGTGCCTTGCGGCTTGCGGCTGACGAGATAATAAGGCTTGATTTGCATCGCCAAATCCGGCGAGCGCTCGGGAAAAAACGAGTGGCGCTGTTTTTCCAAATACTCGCGCGCGGCGCCGTCGGTCGCGCTCAGCTCGTCGGCGGTGAACACGTCGCTGACAAAAGAGAGCGAGCGCAGCTTGGCCGCGACGGCGGCGCGGAATTGGGCCGGCGCCATGTCGAGGCTGTCCGCCACCGCGTAATCGAGATTGATGTCCCACAACCACGAGTGCAGAATGCGGCGGTTGGTTTGCCATTCCTGCTGCATTTCGCCTTCCACACTTTTGACTTCGTCGATTGCTTCCGCCTCTGCGATACGCGCCGATTCGAAGCCGCGGCGGCGCAATTCTTCCGGCAGGGGCAGCACGCCGTGATCCGCGGACAGGGCAATCAGGCAGTTCTTCAACCCCACTTGTTTTTCGAGAAATTCAAAGAAACGCGCCAGCTCGGCATCGAGGCGCAGCAGATTGTCTTCGCTCTCCTGGCTGAGCGGGCCGAAATCGTGGCCGACGGCGTCGGTGGCTTTCAGGCTGATGAGCAGCAGATCCGGCGTATCGTCGGCGCCGAGCCGCTCGGCGTGGACCGCCTGTTGCGCAAACTCCAAAGTCAGCACGTCGATAAAGGGCGTGTTCGAGAGCCAGTCATAAAAACGCTGGTCGATGGCCTTGGCCGCAGCGGCCGCACTGTCGTCGGCAGCAAATTCGTGCGGAAAGGTGGTGTGGACGCCGTTGCCCTCGGCGTTGAACAAATCTTCGCGGGAGACAAAATAATCCTTTTCCGGATGCGATTTCTCCCAGGCTTTGCCGTGATAGCGATCGGCGTGGCGTTCCATATTCCATTGCGCGGCCCACGCCGGCAAGGCTTCGAGATAATACCGCGAGCTGACGAAGCCGCCGCTTGGCGCATAAAACCAGTACGCGGCATCGGCCGCAAAGCCGGCCATGAGAATGGCGGAGCGGTCCTTGCCGGCAACGCTGATGACTTTGGCGCGCGGATATTTCGCTTTGAGCCAGTCGCCGAGAGTGCGGCGCCGCAGGCGGTGCGGGCTTTTGCCAACGGCCGTCGTTGCAGCGTTCGCCGCATTGTCGCCGGATTGCACCAGCGCGCTGTTGCTGTCGTCGACGCAATAAACGTTGCGGCCGGTTTGACGATCGCGCCAATCGTTGGCGACGATGCCGTGGTGCGAAGGATACGAGCCGGTCAGCAGCGTCGCGTGTCCGGGCGCGGTCTCGGTGTTGGCGTGATCGTGATGCGCGTTGGTGAAAACCGCGCCCTCGCGCCAGAGCTTGGCCAGGCCGCCGGAGAACAACCCGGCAAAACGCACGAAGTAATCGTAGCGCATCTGATCCACCACGATGACGACGGCGAGCCGCGGCGCCGCGGGCTTAAACCAGCGGCTGCAACCGGTCCAAAAGGCCGTTCCGAGAACGAGCGCCAATCCTAAAACGAGAAAATACCGGCGGAGTTTCATAGCGAGGCTTTCCTAAAATTCAATATTATCGAGCAAAGACAGAATCAATATAAAAAATGCCGGTGGGAGAAGCAAGCGGTGGGTGAAAGAAATTTGCGGGGATGTATGAGTTTAGCGGTCTGAACCGGAGTGCAATGCTTTAGCATTGCAAAACTGAAGTTTTGCACTCCGAGTTCACTCGGCTAAATTTATACGTGGGGATTAATTTTTAGGTCTACCGGCGAGCTTTTGCAGTGGTGGGGATTTTATAAGTGCAAACGGTCTCAATCCAGTATGAGTTCACTTTAGCAATAACGTAAGCGGTGTCGAGAAAGTAGGCGCTCATGCGTTAGGGCTGTAGATATACTGATCGTGGTTTGCAGAACCGTCGAGCACCCCACAATCAACGGGATTTCTTCCAAGATCCCAAATCGAATATTGTTTGCTTTTTGGGATAACGACAATGAAGCCGTTTTCTCGACGGACTTCCACTTCGCCTTCGCCAAGGTACTGAAGTAGTTCCTTGGGAATGACCATGCCTTCTGTTGTTACTTTGATAGTCATTTCCAAAATGTCTTTGGTGACGAGGAAGGCCGCAGTTTGGGCGACGCGGTTGCGCACGGTGGGAACGGAAAGAAAACGGTGGCCGGTTTTCAGTGGCGGATTATCGGTGTTCAGTGGGGCTTGCCACTGTTTACTGATAACTGATCACTTCATGCCATTAAGTTAAGAGTTACCGTTACCGTGGCTTCCAGTCCCGAAGGGACGATGTGAAAATAGCCCAGAGATTTATCTCTGGGAAAAATGCTATTCAAAAATCTTCAGCGTGTCGTAAAACAGCGGGATCAGCACGCCGAGGCCGACGAAGACGATGAGCGTCAACAGCACTTTGTCGCGCGCGAAGGTGGTGCGGCTGCGCCAGATGACGAACGTGAACAAGGCGGCCAACGACAGCGAGATCAAAAAGAAGGAGGTTTCGACATGAATCAAATGGTAAAGCCCGGCGCCGACGAAGCCCCAGACCATGGAGCCGCTGCCGAATATGGCCATGATCATCAGGCCGACGCTGGTGCGCCCCTCGGAGTAAGGAATGGTTTCGCCCGCTTTGTGGGCGGTGGCCATTTTGCGCGTGCGAAAGAGCACGTAGACGATGCAGACGACGCCGACGACGAAGCCGGCGAGCAAACCGGAGATGATGGTGTGCATAGGTGCAGGTGCGTGTTGGTTTGCCGGTTAGACAGTTTTCTTATTTGCCAGTTTGCCGGTTAAAAACCAGATGAAGTCCTTTGAGATTTACCTTAAAAAGTTAAACGCGAAGATACGTTATACCCAATAGGGGTTAAAATGTAATCGAACATGTCATTGCGAGCACCATTTGGTTTTCAGACATTTTTTCCTTAAGAAACCACTGTCATCGCGAGGCGTTTTTTGCCGAAGCGATCTTCTCGCGGACAAGAGACTGCTGCGCTGAAAAACGCTCGCAGTGACGGTTTCTTAGAAGACGTCCCGCTTTTCAGCGGGACAATCTGCTGGTTTTAAAGAGATTGCTTCGCTGAGAAACGCTCGCAATGACAATTCCTAGTTATCGGTTCGGCCGCGCCGGTTAAACGGGCCAACCGGCCAACCAACGAACGCCTCACCGATTCACCAGCTCGTAATCACCGGAGCCGGTTTTGTCGCGAAAAACAAAATACAGATCGAGGCTCGGATAAAACCAAATCTCGTTAGGCGGCGAGCCTTGGTCGGCCATTTGGTGGTGAACTTCCTTGGGCGGGCCGTATTTGATGTAAATGCGGCCGCGGTCGGTTTCCCAACCCGCCAGGACTTTAGCGCCGGACTTGCCGGCGCCGGCCGCGGCAAAGCGCATGTCGGAAAAAGCGACGCGCCGGTAAAATTCTTCCCGCAGTTGATTCGCCGGCGTTCCCGGATCGGGATCGCGCTGGCGCCAAAAATCCGCCAGCAGGCTGTCGCGCGCGGCTTCGGCGGCCTCGGCGAGGCGCTTGTATTCGGCGCCTTTCACGATGTAACGCAGCGGCTCGAATAGCAAGGCGCTGTCTTCGGCGAGCGGCGCGGCGTAATTCAAATTGGCGCTCACCTGCACTTGAAAGCTCCCTTCGGCGGTCGTTTCTTGCTTCGGCGCCGATTTGGCCACGATGCGCAAGGTGTGCAGGCCCGGCTGGGTGATTTTGCCGGTCAAGACGGCGAGATGGCAGAACGGCGTTTGGGTGACTGTGACGGCCTCTTCCCAGGCTTGCTCGACTTGTTGGCGCCAATCGCGAATCTCATATTGCAGTTGCAAAGTGGCACCGGCGGCAGCGCCATAAATTTCGAAATAGGCGCCCGCGGCGACGGCGCCATGCAGGTCCGTACTTTGCGAGCCGCCACTGATTTCGGGAACACCGTTGGGCGGCGGATTTCCGGCGCGCGCCCGATTGGTTAAAATGGCGGTGAGATTATACTGCAGCGAATCGCGCCGGGCCGCGCTCGGCAAATTTTTCCAGGCGGCAAGCGCCTCCGCCGCCGCGAGCGCCGGATCGGCCCCGGCCGCTAATTGGCCGGCGCCGAATGGCTCCGTGAAAACGATCGAGCTGAAACGCAATTGTTGTTCGTCACTCTCCGCCAACTTGAGCGGGCGCCGTTCGCGCAGATTTTTGCCGGTGTCGCGGTCGGTAATTTCGAGCGCGATCTCGTATTCTCCCGGCGGCAAATCGAAAGCGGCGCGCTCGAGGTTGAATTTTTTGCGGTCGTTGGTTGCCTCAAAGCTGCTCACCACCAATTCCCGTTTCCAATTGCGGCTGTCGACCATGTTGTTCTTTTTGTCCCAGATGGTGACGCTCATTTCATATTGGGCGCGATAGCCGCTTGCATCGCTGCTATCCGAGGAGGTCTTGACGAATTGCAGGATGTCATTGACCATGCCGATGTACACTTCGACGCAAAAGTGGCCGGCGGTTTCGGCGGCAAATTGATAGGCGCGAAAAATATACGGCGGCATGCCGACGGTCTGATCGGAGTCAACCATGGCGGGCTGGCGTTCATAGGTTGGGACAGCTTGCGCGAGAGCGGTCTCCGGCGCGTTCGCAAAAATGCCCAGTTCAAGCGCGCCAAGCACCAGCAGAAAAAGCTGCCAGCGGCGCGGTTTCAATCCGGTGCAACGCCCGCGTGCGACACGGAACTCAGACAAGGGTTTCTTGCTTTTTAAAAAGCTCGCCCAACGATAAAAGGGATGGTGGCTCTTGCTCAACCACATAGAACAACTCCATTGAGGTTTGCTATATAAAGAATACCGGCAAAGGTGGATAGTGCGGACGTGTTATTTAATTTATCAGTTGCTTGATCTCATGCCAGTCCCGCACCTCCCAAAGGCGATCCAGAAGCGCATCGATGCGCTCAACGTCATTTAGCGTACGGATCGAGGTTTCGATTTCCGGTGGCATCGGGCCCAACTTCTTCGGCAAAAGCAATAACAGTACTTCCGTCTTGCCTTCGATCCTGCCCTCCCTCATACCTTCGATCTTGCCTTGATTTTTAAGCATTGTCGTAATCATCTCAATCTCCTTACCTCAAAAACGAATCGGAAAAAAGCGTTTTCAGCGTCTCTTCCCGAATCGCCTCGATCTCCGGCTCGTGCTCGAAGACTTTGATATATTTCGGCAGCGCAAAAGTTATTGCCGCCCAGGGGTTTTCTACAATGAGCGTTTTAATGTTTTGATCATGCGATTGTTCCGGGCTCAACGCACTCATGCTAAAACTCCGTGCCCAGCGAGAAATAATATCGTGGATTGGAGTCGCGCAGATAGGCATTAGCGGCCCAGGCCACGTCGAAGCGCAACAGCAAAAAGCCGAGATTGGCGCGCGAGCCGAAACCGTATCCCATCAGCAGATTGTCCAGCCCTGGCAAGAAACCATCGGATGGCTTGAAAGCATGAAAACGCTCGTATTCACCGAGCTTGCCTTCCCAAGCAGCGCCGGCGTCGGCGAACAGCGCGCCGCGCACGTTTTGCAAGCCGAGCGGCAGCGGCCAACCGAGAATGAGATAGCGAATCATCGGGAAACGGAACTCGAGATTCATCAACGCAAAGCGATTGCCGTCCTGCTCGTAATAAGCAGTGCCGCGCAGCGGGGTTTCGAAGCTGGAGAAATAGACGTCTTCCGGCTGGTCGATGCGAATGCGGCCGCCACGGAATTTCCGGTTCAGCCAGTTATCCAGGCCGCCGAGGTAGAAACGCTGGGGATCGCTGCCCTCGCTGATGCCGCCGGCCAGGCGAAAGACGATATTATACTCCCGGCTGAATTTGAGATATTTCCGCACGTCGGCGCGAAAAGTGACAAAGCCGAGGCCGTTGTCCTTGTCATACTTCGGCGAAAAAGTGAGATTGTACTCGCTGCGGCCGCCGTTGTTCGGCCCGGTCCATCCCCACAACGCCGTGTCGGTGACGTACGAAATACTGCCCATGAGCACGCGAATTTTGCGGCTCGGCTCCCGGAAGATTTCGCCGGTCGACAAATTGATAAACTCGTCGAGAAATTCGCGGTTGATGTTCAGCCACGAAATACCGCCTTCCAGCCGCTTGAAGGTGTTGAACGGCCGCGAGGCATAAAGACTCATACCGAAATAGCGGTCGCGCATCAGGCCGAAGTCGTCGCTGTAAAAAAACCAGGCGTGATGAAAGCCGCCGATGCCGAAGTCGGTGCGTTTGGGCAGAAAAAAATAATTCAACTGATAGTTGGAGTTGCGAATGTCATAAAAGAGATCGGTGTAAAGATCGACGCGATGGTTGCCCAGCACGTCGGAAAGCGAGAGCTGGGTCTGGCCTTGCACGCCGAAAAATTGGCTGTAGCCGGCATTGCCGTAAATGATATCCGGCGAAAACTTTGGCTTGTAATTGCGAACCTTGTAATCGCCGCTGGCGAGCTTGTATTGGGTGGTGTCGAGAAAGGCGATCTGCTCGGCCTTGGTTTTGACCACGCCTTCGGCAAACTCATCACCGAAAACATAATGCCGGTATTTGTCGCCGTCGCGATCTTCGCGCGCTTCCGCCGCGGTGATGTGCGTATCGATATTCTGCTCTTTGTGTTTCTGCTCGAGCTGCGTCAAAAATCTCGTTTTTGCCGGATTGACTTCGCCAGGCTTGATGTCGAGCGGATTTTTCAGCATATAAATGTCGTAACCGGCGTTGTACCACGACACAAACGCCAGGCGCGAGCCGTCGCCGGTCCAGGAGAGATGAAAGACGCCGGTGATGACGTTGGTGAGGGAATACTCGTTCTTGGTGGCAAGATCGTGAAGATAAATGTTGTAAATGCCGGAGCGATCGCTGCAGAACGCGAGCTTCTTGCCGTCCGGCGAGAACACCGGCGTTTTTTCAAAGTACGGCGTGTCGGTGATTTGCTCGATTTTGCCGCCGGCGGCATCAACAACGTAGACGTCGAGATTGCGATAATCCGTGCGCCATACTTTAAAATTTTCCGGCAGCCCGGCAGGATCCGTATGGCGGCCGCGGTCGCTGACAAACACGAGGCGGCTGCCGTCCGGAGAATAAGCCGGGTCTTGATCGCTGAAAACGTCGTTGGTGATTTGGCGCAACACGCCGGTGCTGAGATTCACCGCGTAGAGATCGCCGGTGCCGTGTTTCATGCCGGAGAAGGCGATCTCGTCATTTTTCGGCGACCAGGCCGGAGAAAAAACGCCGTCGAGGCCGAATTTGAGCGAGCGCACGATTTTGCGTTTTTTCACGTCGACGATTTTCAGCGCATCTTCGCCGCCGGATTTGGCCGCGAAAGCGATATACTTGCTGTCGGGCGACCAGGTAATGCCCGGCCGCAGCCAGTGCAGCTCTTCGAGATCGCCGGTCTTTTGGCCGCTGACGAGCTTGGAGATGATCTTGCCGTCGATGGCGCTCATTAAATAAATATCGAAGTAATCCGACTTGTCCGAGAGAAACGCGATCTTGTCGCCGTTCGGCGACAGCGCCGGGCTGTTGTTGATGAAGTTGCGGTATTTGGTGTGATCGGTGAGCTGGCGCGCCATCTCGTCAGGCTCCTGCCGGCCGGCGATGTCGGGCCAGTATTCTTTTTTCAAATGTTTCTGCCACCGCTTATTGAGATCTTCCGTGCCCATGCCGACCGACTGCCGCAAGCCGCGTTCGAGGCTTTTGTTGATCTTGATTTTTCCCAGCAGCTCGCCGATCTTTTCGCCGCCGTATTTTTGCGAGATATAATACAGCACCGACTGCCCGCCCTTGTACGCCAGGAAGCCGCCGAGATAAGGAATTTCCGGAATGTAGCCGTTGAGCGCCGCGTCGCGCATGAACATGTCGCTCTCCGTGTCCCAGCCGCGGCTCTCGTATTCCGCCAGGCCTTCGACAAACCACAGGGGCAATTGCAAACGCGCCAGCCCGGTGATGATCGACTGCACGCCGGAACCGTAGACCATTTGCAGCATCACCGCGTGCGTCAGTTCGTGATGAATCACGTGGCGAAATTTCTCCCAGTTGCCCTCGTAGGGAATGACGACGCGGTTCTTGAAAAATTCGGTGAAGCCGCCGACCGATTCTTCCGCCGGCGCGATCTGCACGTTCGTCTGCTGGAAGTCGTTGTGGCTGTTGTAGAGGATGACCGTAATGCGGCTGCTCAATTCGTAACGGAAATCGTCTTTTAACTCTTTATAGCTTTGTTCCGCCACTTCCGCCGTGAACTCGGCAATGTCCAATCCGCCTTCGTCAAAATAAATATCGAAGTGCTCGGATTGGAGGTATTTGGTTTTGAACTCTTTGTACTGGACGTGGTTTTTGCCGAAGGTTTGGCCAAGACTTGGCCGGACGCAAAACAGGCAGAGAACGAGCAAAACACTTATCCCCGTTGCGGCGAGGAACATTTTTTTCATGACGCAGTCTCCAAGTATGGGGCGAAGTCGGACTGGCGCGGCGGAATTTGGCAAAATCTAGAAAAATCGTCCTGCGCAAGTCCGACTTCACACACTAAACACTATTAATATAAGGTCGGAATTTTTTTCCTAAAGATCAACAAAATATTTGGCAGAATACATTCCATATAAGACAAACCCCGTGCCAGTTACAAAAGTTTCATTATTTTAGACGAATAGACCGCCTCCGGCGGATTTATGTTCAATTGCAAAGCTGGCGCAACCATTCACCGTCCGGACGGTTTTCCCATAAGGTGTGGGACTGTGGCTTCCCAATAACATGTCATTCTGGAAGAATCTTTTTCAATACAAGCACTGTGCTCGACAACAAAAAAGATCGTTCCACGCCTGCCCCGCCGCAGGCCAGGGATGACATCATAAAGTTACTTGTAGAACAAACTACAGCAGTAGAGAACACGGGCTTGAAATAAAGCTTGCGAATTAACGGCGGCAGCATGAAATTGGTTTTAATGAGTACAGCGAATTACGAAATCGGCCTCTGCCAAACTTGCTGCAACGTCCGGGTTGTCAACAGCGGGCGCGGCAGCACGTTTTATCTGTGCCGGCTTGCCGAGCGCGATCCGCGCTTTCCGAAATACCCCCGGCTGCCGATGCTGGCGTGCGACGGATATGAACCTGCCGATGCTTCGAAACTGCCGAACAACGAGCCGCCGCGAGCAGAAAATGAAGGCAAGTAAATCTAAAATTTTTAGCTCCCGGAATCAAAACATTTCAGATTTCAATTCCGTGAGCCGTTCCATTTCCGTGCCCATTATTTTTGGCGCTTTTGATTGCGGTTCGCGTCGGGTTTTTGTGGTTAAAAAAATCACACCAATTCCCGCTTGCTTTTTGCGTCCGGTCTCTATAAATTGCAGACATCGCTATCGCCGCCTTGACCTCGGGCTTTGGACTCTACTGACGTTGGACTTCTTTTTCGGAGAAATCTCATGAAAGCCGTTTCGATCATTTTTGCCGCTCTGCTGACCATCAGTTTGCTCATCTCTTGCGGCACGCGCGACGACCGCAACGACATCCGCGCGCAATATGGGGAGCCGAACGCCCTCCGCCGCACCGGCGTCGATCCTTTTTGGAGTGAAACGTGGATATATGGCCGCCAGGGCGTGGCCTTTGAATTTCGCCGCACTTCCGGCTGCGGCAGCGCGCGCGATGTTTATTTGTACGTCTCGTATCCGATCCCCATCGACACGACCGCGGCCGGCCTCGCCAAGCCGAATGCCGGATCCGGCGCGCAAAAACATTTTGAGAAAACCCTTTCGCCAGTCGCGCCGAATTAGCGTTCGTAGTAGCGCCTTCAGGCGCAAAACGTCAAAATCAACTAACCCCTTTCTTTTTCAAAAACTTTTTTTGATCCCCAAGCCCGACGCCTAAAGGCGTTACTACAAACATGCTCATCACCGAACTGACTTCCTACCTCGACGGCTACTTGCAGCTCGCCGATTTTGTTGACAATTCGCAAAACGGCTTGCAAGTGCAGGGGCGAGAGGAGATTCGCCGCGTGGCGGCGGCGGTCGATGCCTGCCAGGAAACCATTGATGCGGCGGCAGCGGCTCAAATCGATTTTCTCATCGTCCACCACGGCCTGTATTGGGAAAAGCCCGAGAAGCTGGTGGGCGCGCATTATCAACGCGCCAAAAAACTCCTCGAAGCCGGGAGCAATCTTTATTGCGCGCATTTGCCGCTCGATGCCCACGCCGAAGTCGGCAACAACACCGTGCTGGCGCGGCAATTGGGGTTCGAGCCAACCGCCGGGTTTGGCCTTCACCACGGACGGGACATTGGATGTATCGCGGAGACAAAAGCCGCTATTTCGCAAACCGAATTTCTGCGCCGGCTTCACGGCGCGCTCGGGCAAAACGTCCGCGCCGATTTCTTCGGCACGGAGGCGATTCAACGCATCGCCGTGGTCACCGGCGGCGGAGCGTTTCTCTTGCCGCAAGCCATGGCCACCGGCGTCGATGCGTTCATCACCGGCGAGTCACGGCACTCCTATTACCACGTTTGCAAAGAGAACCGCTTCAACGTGATTTACGGCGGCCACTACGCCACCGAAACCTTCGGCGTCATCGCGCTGGCGCAGCATCTCGAAGCGAAGTTTCAGCTTCCATATCAGTTTCTGGATTTTCCGACGGGATTGTGACGGAACCACCACTAAGCGTCATTTCCAATTCGGCCTTGATTCTTTGGTGTGTATCGACTATCTTGATGGTAAGGAAATGCGAGGGAGTAATAAATAAAGATGGATACATTATTGACGATAAACAGTACCATACTGGAACCCAATAAAGACGAACGCCCGGCCGCTTATGCGGAGCGCCTCGGAAGGTGGTATGCGTCATTGGCCTCGGCAGAGCAGAAGAAACAGTTCGGCCAATATTTTACTACAATCCAAGTGGCTGGTTTCATGGCCGGTTTATGCCAGGCCAAACGTGAAACGATTCGAATTTTAGATCCGGGTGCCGGCGCGGGCGTGCTTGCGTGCGCGGTATCTGAACACCTTGCTACTGTCTCCAATAAGCCATCCAAGCTGATCATCGTGGCTTACGAAACCGATGCCAAGCTTTCGGCGATTCTTGAAAAGACGCTCTCATTTCTTCGGCGCCAAATTAACAAGCGGGGGATTACAGTTGATTTTGCAATAAGAAATGAAGACTTCGTCATGAAAAATGCCGAGGCTTTGGATGAATCACTCAGGTTATTTTCTAGTCAGCCGGAAAAATCTGATATTGTGATCTCTAATCCTCCTTATTTTAAAATTCCCAAATCTGATCCGCGCGCTCGAGCCGCTGCCGCGGTTGTCCACGGCCAGCCCAACATTTATGCCCTTTTCATGGCCGTTGCAGCTTTTATGCTGGCGCCAGGCGGAGACTTTGTCTTCATCACGCCGCGCAGTTTTGCTTCCGGCCCTTATTTCCGCCTTTTTAGAGAACGCTTCTTTGCCAAAATGCGGCCGGAACATATTCATACTTTCGTCTCCCGAACAGAGGCTTTTAATCGTGACGATATTCTTCAAGAGAATATGATCATGAAGGCCCGACGTTTTGATGGATGGTTATCCAAATCGAAAGATACGCATATCCTGGTATCTTCGAGCAATGGCGCGAGCGATCTTTCCATTCTTAAACCAAGAAAGACGCTGCTGGAAGCCGTCTTTGACATCGCCGGCGTTGACAAAGTGCTGCGCATACCCGTTTCCGAAGAGGATGATGAGCTTGTGCGCTTCATTCACGCTTGGCCTGGCTCACTCAAATCCTACGGACTGGAAATATCGACTGGCCCGGTTGTGCCTTTTCGTGCGGTTTCTTTGCTTTCGCAAACGGGCAAAGTTCCTGAAACACATGCTCCACTGCTCTGGATGCAACACGTGCGCGCCATGAAGATTGAATGGCCAATCTCCATGCGGCAGAAAGAACAATATGTCAGGTTAACCAATGAGGCCGGGCCTCTTTTAGTCGCAGACAAAAATTATGTTTTGCTGCGCCGGTTTAGCGCCAAAGAAGAGCGCCGAAGATTGATCGCCGCGCCTCTGATTGCCGGCTATCTGGGCTCACCTCGAATTGGGATGGAAAATCATCTAAATTATGTGCACCGGCCTGGGGGAACTTTGACGGTTGATGAAGCATGGGGATTGGCGGCATTATACAACAGCTCATGGCTCGACACTTATTTTCGCGTCGTCAATGGGAATACGCAAGTGAGTGCAACAGAATTGAGAGCCATGCCGCTTCCGCCTTTAAAACTGATCGTTGAAATCGGGCGCAAAACAAGAACTTCACTGGATCGCATTGAAGAGATCGACTCGTTGGTATTGCCGGCGTTCGAAGGCGCACATTTTAAGGGCGAGAAGACGGCTGTTTATGCGTAAGATCGAAGAGGCCAAGAAAATGCTTGTACAATGTCCAATCGGAAAAGTTTTCATAACTGCTTTTCAAAGCTTTGATGAATTCCGTAAGTATCTGAAGAAGATTGCTTGGGAAACCGAGGTCTGGATCATCATTGTCGCCGGAAAATTTGGCGAGCGGTGGCAAGAGTTGTGTTACAACTTATTTGCAAGGAGTCTAAATACAGAAACATGAATATCCGAGTAGACAATACCTTTACGGAACCGGCGCTTGACTTTTTGAAACGATGCTATAAATTTGTAAATCAGGAATGGCAGCATGCAGTTCGCGAACCCTTGCCAGATCAAGGTTTCGAGCAACGCTTCCGTGAAAGTTGCGTTAAGCATCTTACAGAGTGGAACATCTCGCAAGAACGTGAAATGCACCTTGGAGGGGGGCTTGACACAGCGTCTGGCGTATCTCACGAAGTAGATATTGTGGCTCGACACCCGGAATTGACCGCGATACTGGAGATGAAAAATCGTCAAGGTTTTCGCCCTGAGAAAAACGATGTCATTGTGTTCTTTGCCAAGATTCTCGATTATTTGGTTTTCAATCCGCCTCTTCTGCTAAAGGAAATATGCCTCATCTTTATGTCTAATACGCCTTTCGAGGAGAGCGGGTTAGCAGCATGTCTGGGATTAGGAATTCACCCGGTTGCACCTGGTTTGCGACCTTTACCAATTCTTGTTTATAATGCGAGATGCATGGATGCTGAACTCCAAAAAGGTCTTGCGCTTGCCTCTGACATGGGTGAGCAGTTCCAAGATTTTTGTGCGCAACTCAACCGGATTTCTTTTACTCTGTGTGAAACCTGGCTAACAAGTCGATGTGGATACTTGTCGGAGGATAGAATTTTGTTAAGAGCGATGGGTGGTTTACCCACATTAGCGTTGAGCCAGGAACTCAGACAGCTTAATGGTGATTGCGTGCGGCTGATGGAAGAAATTAAGAAAGCAAAATCAGGAGCTCAGATATGAATATCACGAGTTATAACCTAACCGACGTAGGCTTTCACTACATAGCGCTTCGGGTGTTGGCCGGGCTGCCTAAGACTGCGCCTCGGGATGAACAAACGAGCGAGATCTCGCGAAACGTACTAAAATATGTCAGTGATAAAGCCCTGCGGCTCATGCTCCGAGAGTCCAAAGGGACCTTTGGAACTGTTGGTGAAAAAATTTGCCAGGAGTTGGTGCATTTTCAATTTGCACGCTCTATCCGTGGAGAAGGCTACGAGCTTACCGATGAGGGCAAGAACGTTCTTTGTTTGTTAAATGAGCGCAAGTATGTCGAGCTCCGCAGGCTAATGGCGAGGGTTCATCTTCAAACATACGATAACCTTCGTGCCGTCGTGCAACGGCATTTGGAGATAGGGTATATATGGCGTCCGATTGTCGAGACAGGCCAACTCCAACACGCCAGCATAGACTATATCCAACGGCTGCTCGAACCAACCTTCGATGGGGATGCACCGACAGTGGCAAAAGCCGTTTTGGAAAAACTTCAAAACGAAAGCCCGAAGATAATAGAGACGGCATTGCGGGATCAAGTTCTACGCCGGATCCTACCCAAGACGGCTATTGGTGAACCAGTTTTTCGAGCTCTTGGAGACCGCTTGGTCAGCCTACGATTGTTAAACATCGTGAAGGCCGATGTCCGTGGATGTGAGTTTGTTAAGAGTTACTCACCTTGCGTGGCCGCGTCGCCACCACACAATTGGTATACACTTTTGCAAGTCCCATTGCCTTCCGGCAAGACCTATACAATTTATCTCTGCGAGCCGGACATGGCAGATGAAGCTACACAGCGTAAATTTTTAGAGACCCTTGACGAAGCGTTTTCAGCGCTATCGTCACAGGCTGGGTTTTATGATTTGCCCGAGGTTCGCGACTTTGTATGCGAACGCCTCAAGATTCCTGAAGCGGCGTTCGACGAGGGTGTTAACCATCTACTGGATTTGCAGCCATCGCCTTTGACGGTTGGCTTACACTACGAAGGCATCTCTGGCAGACGCAAACCCCTAATCCACAAATGGGAAACGACCCAAATTTATAACATCATAAGGAGAGCATGATGTTGCACTTGCCCAAAAAGAGTAGCGTGCTCACCCAGTCTCGTTACGAACCGCTTGGACTAAAAGATCTACCGTTTCCAACTGTGCCAGTGGTTGATCCTTATAGCCCCGACCCGCGTCGTAATGGTATCATCTATGCCAAGTCGCCAATGCGCGCTGAAATCGATAAGTTCGAGCGATTGCTCATTCGCCCTGATGATTTTCTCAATAGGGTTCGCCTGGCGTATCTCTGGGCAAAGGGCGATCAGCAACAGGGACGTGGCATGGGCAAGACTGCGCTACTTCGCTACTTCCGGCAAAGAATTAACAAGGACTGGGGCCTAACCGAGTTTGCCGGTCAATTTTCTGCCGTAGTCATTTATGTCGCATTTCCGGGGCAAGTAGATCGCCGCTATATGGAACAGTTGGCTTTATCTGCTCTTGTAGACATTTGCAAAAATGGTGTATTAGATGCCTCGAGAGCAGCGCTTCGTTTAAGTGCACTCACGGAAGAGCAAGCCGCTGCGGTCCTCAAAAATCAGGATGGAAGCGAAAATCCCGCCAATTTACTCGATGATGCCATTTTGCAGGCTAATGGAATCACACCGGCGAGCCTGGATGAAAAAATAACGAAACGATTAATGGAGGAAGGTGTACAGCCCGCAACTGCAATGGCCCTAGCGCAAGGGGCACTTGAAAAATATCTCTGTTCTTTTCGTAAAGATGGTAACCTCGTGCCCTTTTATGTTCCGCGCGATACCAAAATCTTAGACTATTCCCGCACGCTACTTTTCAATGACATGGTGTATTATTTACGGGCAGCGGGATTCGCCGGCGGGTATTTGTTTATTGATGACATTGAAAATCTCGTTGATCAGATGACGAGAAAACAACGGATTGAATTTGCCAAGGAATTTGGCCTTTGCACGGTACGCCCAGGCTATGCTAACACCGCGTACAGCTTTTTGTCGTGTGTTTTAAGCACGCACTATTCATCCGCTCTCCCCTTAGCGCAAGCCTGGAGCGAAGCCGGTTTATCAACGATTGCGCGTCTGGACCCAGCTTCTCCCAACTCAGTAGAGCTGCCTTTACCGAGCAAAGATCAGGCGCGTGAGATCATCGTTGCTCATCTGGATCACTATAGAATAAATCCAGCAGACGAGGGAACGATAAAGCCATTTACGGAAGACGGGATAGATGCCTTGCTTAAAAAGTTACACCCTCGTGACCTCTTGGCAAGCGCTGCTAATGTTATTCTTCGTGCTGAGGAAGTTGGTGTTACGAATATAGATGCAACATTTGTGAACGCAGCCGTGGATACCGCCGTATCAATGTCTACTCCTGATTTTACCGAAGGCATTGATAGCGCGCTTTAATGTAAGTAAGCACGTTATAATAGTTGCCAAGAAAACCAGCGTTCCTATAACGATATTTCGAAGAACATCGCATGCAATATGCAATAAACAGCTTTGAAGGAAACCCCATGCGCCAACGAATTTTCACCCCCGGGCCGACGCAAATTCCGGAGCGCGTCACCGTCGCCATGTCGCAGCCGTTTCCTTATCATCGCGGCCCGGAGTTTAAAAAATTGTTTGCAGAAGTCACCGCGAATTTGCAACATGTATTTCAAACGCAGAGCGAAGTGTTGCTGCTCACGGCTTCCGGCACCGGCAGCATGGAAGCTTGCGTCGCCAACTTGCTGTTGTCCGGGCAGAAAGTGCTCGCCATCGTTGCCGGAAAATTCGGTGAGCGCTGGCAAGAATTGTGTCAGGCGTATGGCCTCGAAACGATTACGTTGAATGTGCCGTGGGGCGAAGCGCCGAATTTGGACGAGCTTAAAAAATTGCTGCAGATGCACACCGATGTCGCCGCCGTTTTCTGCACCCACAGCGAAACGTCGACCGGCGTGGTGAGCGACGTGAAAGCAATCGCCGAGCTGGTCCACGCCCACACCGATGCGCTCGTCGTCGTCGATGGCATCACCTCGGTTGGGGTGCTGCCGTTTTACATGGACAAGTGGAATATCGACGCTTGTGTCACCGGTTCTCAAAAAGGAGTGATGGTGCCGCCGGGCATGGCTTATGTAGCGCTCTCGGAGCGTGCCATCAAGCGATTCGAAGCGCAACAACGGGACGAGTTGCTGAGGCGCCGGAATTTGCCTCACTATTATTTAGATTTTGCCAAAGCGCGCGAGGCCGCGAAAGAAAGCATGACGGCATGGACGCCGGCGATTACGCTGCTCATGGGTTTGCGCGAGTCGCTGCAGATCATGCGCGAGGCCGGAATTGAGAATCTATGGAATCATTACGCGCAACTGGCAAAAGCCGTTCGCGCCGGAATCAAAGCGATCGGATTGGAGGTATTTGCCCAGGCGCCGTCGAATGCGCTCACCTCGGTGAAAGTGCCGCCGGAGATTGACGGGCGCAAATTAACCGAAGTGTTGCGCGCAAAATACGGCGTCACGATTGCCGGCGGCCAGGGCCCGCGCAAAGGCAAAATTTTTCGCGTGACCCACATGGGCTATTACGATCATCTCGACATGGTGGCGCTGATGGCGGCGCTCGAACTGGCGCTGCGCGATGTGGGGTGGAAGTTTGAATTGGGCGCTGGCGTGGCGGCGATGCAAAAAATTTATGCGTGACGAGCGGTTTAAGATTTTTTTATGAAAGAACAAAGCTATGAACAAGCCAATTAATGTCCATGCCATCGTCAAAAAAGGCGAGGCCATTTACAGTGAACGGCTCAAGACAAAATTGGAAAAAAAGTATTTCGGCAAAATGGTTGCTATTGATCCGAACACGGGCGACTATTTTATCGGTGATACTATCCTTGAAGCCGTGAAGGAAGGAAGAAAAAAACATCCCGGGACGGTGTTCCATTCGATTCGGGTTGGCTATCCGGCTGCTCATTGGATTAGGACGCCGCGATGATCAGAGGCCGATTTAATGCAAATGGTGAGCCGTGTGTGCTATTACAAATAGCGGGTTTGAAAATCGAGGTGATCGTCGATATAGGGTTCAATGGCACACTGTGGCTCCCGACAACTTTCCTCACAGGTTTGAATCTCGAAGCGATTTCTACGCAGCGATTTTTTGTGGCAGATGGTCATTCCGTTGACTCGCAGATCTTTTTAGGAAACATGGTCTGGTTTGGCAAAGATATCGAGGTCGAGATCGTCGCTACCGAATCCAATAATGCTCTTTTGGGCACCGAATTGTTGCGCGGATGTTCCTTGTTTATTCATTTCCCAACCCAACGAGTAGAAATCAGAAAAGCCAGAAAGGCATCCGCTAAAACTGAAACTGGCTGAGCGTTGAGATTTTTGCCATTAAATTTTTGGCCACTTGACGGTTTACGCTTTAAGTCTTACGTTTTACGTTACACGAGGTCACGTTATGCCCCGCATCCTGATCGTCGAGGATGACCGCAATACGCTCTCCGGCTTGATGGAAATTTTGGAAGAGGAGGGTTACGAAGTCCGAGGCGTTGAAAGCGGCCACAAGGCGCTGCGCACGTTGGAGCGCGAGCGCTTCGATATTTTGCTCACCGATCTCAAAATGCCGGAGATCGACGGCATGCAGCTTTACGAGCAAACGCAAACGCTCGCGCCGGAGATGAAAACCGTCGTCATGACCGCGTACAGCTCGGTGAAAGACGCGGTCGACGCGATGAAGCGCGGCGTTTACGAGTATCTGACCAAGCCGCTCAATCTTGACGAGCTGTTCGTCATTCTCAAAAAAGCGGTCGACGACCAAAGCCTGCGGCGCGAGAACGAGGAGCTCAAAGACCGGCTGCAAGGCAGCTATCGCTTCGAGAGCATCATCGGCAAAAGCGCGTCGATGCAGCAGGTGTTCAAAACCATCTACAAAGTCGCGAAGAGTCAGGCGACGGTGCTGATTCGCGGCGAGAGCGGCACCGGCAAAGAGCTGGTGGCGCGCGCCGTGCATTACAATAGCCCGCGCGCCAACGGGCCCATGGTGGAAATCAGTTGCGTGGCGTTTCCCGAAACGCTGCTGGAAAGCGAGCTCTTCGGCTACGAGAAGGGCGCTTTTACCGGCGCCGACAGCCGCAAAAAAGGCCGCTTTGAATTGGCGCACAACGGCACCATCTTTCTCGACGAGATCGGCGAAGTTTCGGGCAACGTGCAAACCAAGCTGCTGCGCGCGCTGCAGGAAAAAGAAATCAGCCGGCTTGGCAGCAACGAATCCGTCAAAGTGGACGTCCGCGTCGTCACCGCGACCAACCGCGATCTCGAGCAAGCGCTCAGCAACGGCTTGTTTCGCGAAGATCTTTATTATCGCCTGAACGTCATTCCGATTTTTCTCCCACCCTTGCGCGAGCGCCGCGAGGACATTCCGTTGTTGATCGACCATTTCATCAAGCGCTACAGCAAGATGAACAATAAAACCATGCTCGGCATTGCCGAAGATGCCTTGGAGCTTTGTGAAACATACGATTGGCCGGGCAACGTTCGTGAGCTGGAAAATGCCATCGAGAACGCGATCGTGCTGGGCGAAGGCGAAACGCTGCTGGCCGAGCACCTGCCGGTGACGCTCTCCATGCGCAAAACGGTAATGGCGGGCTTCGCCGCGGAAAGCGATGATGACTTTTTCCCCGGCGGCTCGAGTTATCGCGAAAAAATGGAAACCGCGGAAAAAAAGATTTTGGAAGAGGCCATCCGCCAGGCCGACGGCAACAAATCCGAAGCCGCCAAGCAGCTCGGCATCAGCCTGCGAACGATGCGGTATAAAATTCAGAAGTATAAATTGTGAAAGCCATTCTCGTAAAAGACGACACCGCCCGCGCGCTTTATTTGGCGGAAGCGCCAACTCCCCAGCCTGGCCGGGACGCGGTGTTGATCGAGGTTCACGCCACCGCAGTCAATCGCGCCGATCTGCTGCAGCGGCGTGGACTCTACCTCCCGCCGCCTGGAGAGTCCGGCATTCTTGGTTTGGAGGCCGCCGGCGTCATTGTTGAAAAAGGCACTGACGTTACGGATTGGCAGATCGGTGCGCGAGTGATGTGTTTGCTCGGCGGTGGCGGCTATGCGGAATATGTGGCGGCAAATCAAAACATGCTGCTGCGGATTCCCGAGCACTTGAGCTTCGAGCAAGCCGCGGCGATCCCCGAAGCGTTTTACACCGCGTTCGTCAATTTATTTCTCGAGGGGAATTTGAAAACGAGCGAGTCGTTGCTCATCCACGCCGGCGCCAGCGGAGTCGGCACCGCGGCGATTCAATTGGCACATCAGGCCGGTGCGAAAATTTTTATTACGGCTGGCAGCGACGACAAAATCCGGCGTTGTCTGGAGCTTGGCGCCGACATGGGAATCAAATACAAGACGGAGGATTTTGTGGCGCGTGTGGCCGAGTTGACGCCACAACAGGGCGTTGACGTGATTCTCGATTGCGTCGGCGGCGAGTATTTGCACAAAAATCTTTCGCTCCTGCGGCTGAAAGGAAGGCTCGTGCTCATTGGTTTGCTGGGAGGAGCCAAGTCCGAGATCGATCTCGCGCTCGTTCTGAGAAAGCGCCTGCGTCTCATCGGTTCGATCTTGCGCAGCCGCTCGCTCGCCGAGAAAATCGCCATCACTGCCGCTTTCAGAGAGAAAATTTTGCCGCTGTTTGTCAACCGGCAGATTCATCCGGTGATCGACTCGGTTTATCCGCTTGCCGAAGCGAACAAAGCGCACGAGCACGTCGCGGCGAACAAGAATTTTGGGAAGGTGGTGCTGCGGGTGGCCACGAATGAGAGCTGATTAGAAATCATTCTCCTGTTAATAGCCTCATCCCTGAAGAGCCATAGCCAAACAAGTTTTCAAATCGGCGTTATTGCATTTGACCATCCATTTTCGTATCTTGTAACCGATAAGTGACTTACTTTTTAGTGACTCACCTATAGGTTAAAAACGGCAACGTGGAAAATCCCTTTGTTTACGGCCGCTACGTCAGCGGCGAAGCCTTTACCGACCGCACGGAAGAACTGGGCTACCTGGTTCGTGAATTGGAATCCAATGGCCGCATTTTCTTGATTTCACCACGGCGATACGGCAAAAGCTCGCTTTTGCAACGCGTCCGCCACGAACTTCTTAAAAAAGGCCTTCTCGTGGCCTATTTCGATTTGTACAAAATCGCCACGATGAACCAATTTGCCGAGGCTTATGCCTCGGCAATTTTGGATGCCTCAAAATCCAAGAGCCGCAAAATCATAAAATGGATCACGGCTTTCCTTCCCCGTCTCCGGCCGAAAATCTCCTTCGAAACGCCGGAAGCGCCATCCCTTTCGCTCGATTATGCGCTTGAAAGTAAAGAATCCTGGAAAGAACTGGAAGCAATCTATCATCTCCCGCAGAAAATAGCGTTGCAGGAAAAAAAGAAGTTCGTGGTGATGTTCGACGAGTTTCAGGAAATTGAAAAGCTCGGCGGCGCAGCGTTGGAAAAGCAATTGCGTGCCGCCATCCAGTCCCATAACCGAGTCAACTACGTTTTCGCCGGTTCCAAGCGCCATGTTCTGTACGACATGATCTCGAATCGAGCGCGCGCCTTTTATCAGCTTGGCGAGGTGCTCAATCTGCAAAAAATTCCCGCCGTAGAATTGGCGCGTTTCATCCGTGAGAACATGGAATCCACGGGCTTCAAAATTGACGAGGCGGCCATCCGGATGATTCTCGACGAAATGCGAAATGTCCCCAACAATGTGCAATTGCTCTGCCATCGTTTGTGGTCTGAGAATCAGAGGAGTAAGCGCATTGCCAGCGCCAACGTCGAACAGGCAGTCCGAAATCTCGTTCTCAGCTACGTTCCGCTTTTCGCTGAAATTTGGGATACGTTGACGCTTTTCCAGCAAAAGCTGCTCAAAGCCATCGCGCAGACCGGCGGCGCCGCATTGACTTCCGTCCGCAACATCAAGCGTTTCGAGCTGCGCTCTTCTTCTGCAGTCTCGCGCGGCTTGCAACTTTTGCAGCAAAAAGGCTTGGTGGACAAAGAGAATGAGCATTATGTTTTCACGGATATTTTCTTTGAGAAGTGGGTCAAGATGGGGCGGTGAGCATTACGGCAAATCGGCAAACGCAGCTTTCCCAACGCCGTTTTCACTTTCCGCTTGCATGGCGGGCCAATATTTTCTAAATTACCATCCACGGTTGCTTTTGTCAAGGAAAGACCTCCCTCACGCTCCAATCTGCGGCGCAAATTATTAATAAGGACGGTCCGGCAATCGTTGTTGTTTCGATCATCGTGTAGAAAACAAAATGATCGGCCAAACCATTTCCCACTACAAAATTCTCGAGAAGCTTGGCGCGGGCGGCATGGGCGTGGTGTACAAAGCCCAGGACCTCAAGCTCAACCGCACCGTCGCGCTCAAGTTTCTCTCCCTCGAGCTGACCTACGATGCCGATGCCGTCAATCGCTTCATCAATGAGGCGCAAACCGCCTCGGCGCTCGATCACGCCAATATCTGCACGATTCACGAGATCGACGAAACGGCGGACGGGCAGTTGTTTATCTGCATGGCTTATTATGAAGGGGAGACGCTGAGAAAGAAAGTTATCAGTGAACAGTTTTCAGTATGCAGTGCAATCGACTTCGCCAGGCAAATTGCCAACGGGTTGGCGAGGGCGCACAACGCGGGAATCATCCATCGCGACATCAAGCCGGAAAATGTCATCATCACCACTCATGGCGAGGCCAAGATCATCGATTTCGGCATTGCCAAGCTTGCGGGACAAAGCCGGCTGACGAAGACCGGCGCGACCGTCGGGACGGTGGTTTACATGTCGCCGGAGCAAGTTCATGGAAAAGAAGCCGATCATCGCGCTGACATTTGGTCGCTCGGCGTGTTGTTCTATGAAATGCTTGCCGGACAGCCGCCGTTCAAAGGCGACAATGAAGCTGCGGTCGTTTATGCGATCGCGCATACAACGCCGCAGCCGATCAGTGCATTGCGTCCGGATTTGCCAATTGAGCTCGAGGACGTTGTCGAACGGGCTATGGCGAAGAATCCGGATGAGCGTTATCAAAGCGCGGAGGAACTGCGCGCCGATTTGGAAAGCGTGAGCAGACAGACGGAAGCAGGCGCCGTGAAATCGCCAACGTCGCGAAGGCAACGCGCACGCCGCGATCGCAAACTTCTGTTTGGCGGCGTTGCCGGACTTGTCGTTGTCGCTTTGCTGGCTTTGGCAGTTTTTCTCTTCAAAGCGCCGGCGAGGGATGAGCAAAAATCGGTGGCGGTGTTGCCGTTTCAAAATCTCGATCAGAACGAAGAGAGCGAGTATTTCAGCGACGGCATCACGGAAGACATTCGCGCACAATTGTCCAAAATCGGCGCGCTCCGCGTCGTCTCGCGCACTTCGTCGGCGCGTTACAAAGACAGCGATAAGAACCTGACAGAAATCGCCGGCGAGCTGGGTGTGGGTTACATTTTGGAAGGCAGCATTCGCCGCGTCCAAAATCATATTCGCATCGTCAGCCGGCTCATCGACGTTCGCACCGACCGCGACGTTTGGACGGAAAGTTATGATCGAAATTTAGCGGATATATTCGCGATCCAAAGCGCCGTCGCGCAGGAAATCGCTGCGATTCTGGAGGCGAAGATTTCACCGGATGAAAAGAAAAGGGTCGAGAAAGCGCCGACCACAAATCTCACGGCTTATGATTATTATCTCAAAGGCCGCGATTATTACAACCGCGCCAGCAAAGAGGATAATGAAAATGCGATCCTGCTGTTCAAGCAGGCGCTGGGGCTGGATTCCACCTACGCGCTGGCTTATGCTGGACTGGCTTCGGCGTACAGCCAGCGCGTTCTCAAGTACGGCTTTGCCATCCCTTGGGCGGACTCGGCGATTGCCGCGAGTGAAAAAGCCGTTGCCCTCGATCCGGACCTGGCGGAGGCGCACAATGCGCTCGGGTTGGCTTATTCGGCAAAAGGATGGTATGAAAAATCGCAACCGCCGCATCTCAAAGCCGTCGAGCTGGAGCCGAACAACGCTTCGGCGATTGGCAATGTGACCACTTTTTATCTTGCCGAGGGCCGCTTTGACGAAGCGCTGCCGTGGGCTAAAAAAGCCATTGCGCTCGATCCCACCATCGGGCATTATTATTTTCGGGTCGGATTTATTTATTTCGGGATGAAGGATCTTGAAAAAGCCGAAGAGTGGCTGAACAAGAGCGTGAATCTGCAGCCGGATTTGCGCTGGGGGCATCATACCTTGAATTGGCTGTATCTGGCGCGAGGAGATTATCAAAAGGCCATCGCGCGCAGCCGCGAGACGCTCGCCAAATTTCCCGACGATCCCGTTTGTTTCGATACCGCCGGTGACGCCGAGCTTTTCGCCGGCAACGATGAGGCCGCCAAGGAACTTTTTCAAAAAGCGGTGGCGTTGGATCCGATCGGCTATGCCTGGGGCAGAAGATATGCCACGGTGTTGGGATATTTGCTGTGGAGAGAAGGGCAACGGGATTCGGCCCGGGCACGATTTGAAAAGAGCGCGAGCATGGATCAGGAAGAAATCGCGCAAGATACGGAGGCTTCCGATCCATATTATGATTTGGCGGCGCTCAACGCCGTTCAGGGCAACACGCGGGAAGCTTATGAATGGCTGCAAAAGGCCATCGACAATGGCTGGGTGGATTATCAGTTTTCGCTGCACGATCCCCTGTTTGAAAATCTGCGCCAGGATGAGCGGTTCAAGCAGATGATGGCGCAGCTCGAGACGAAGATGGAGGAAATGAGAAAACGGGTGAAAGAAAAAGGTTGGTAACCAAAGAGAATTCATTTTCACTAATCATGGATAAGGAGTGTAAAAATGAAAAAGCACCTCAGCAAAAAAACCACGCAACACAGAAGGCGAAGCGATCCTCCAATCCTCCGCCGCGTGATGCACGGAACACTGGCGGCGATTTTTTTCACGATCACGGCGCCCGACATCGCAGAAGGACAAATATGCACCGGCGGAATACCGGTCAATCAGGCCGATTCGTCGGCGCTGGTGGAGTTTCATAAAGCGACCGGCGGGTCAAGTTGGACCTATCCGCCGAATACTGGCCGCTGGCGGGAAGGGCTGCCGGTGACTTTTTGGTTCGGTGTCACTTTGCAACAATGTCGGGTGAGCTTCCTGAGCCTGTCAAATAGGAATTTGGTAGGTACGCTCCCCGATGAACTTGGCAACCTGCCCGAAGCAACTTTTATTTCCATAGCCAGCAACGCCGGTCTAATTGGATCGATCCCTGCAACCCTCAGCAATCTTAAAAAACTGGAAACCCTCAGCCTGTTCGCAAATAACTTAACTGGCGAGATTCCGGTAAGCCTGGGTGATCTGCCCAACCTGATAAGCCTTCATCTTGGACGTAATCAATTGACCGGTTCGATCCCGCCGGCATTGGGCAAACTGAGTAATTTGGAGTTTCTCTTCCTCTTTACGAATAAATTAAGCGGCCCAATACCGGCAGAGCTGGGCAAGCTGAACAAACTAATAGATCTTACATTGGCCCTTAATCAACTCAGCGGCGCCATTCCGACGGAACTGGGCAAGCTGACCAACCTGGCAATCCTCAATCTAAACTTTAATCAACTCAGTGGCGCCATCCCAGCGGCGTTGGGCAATCTGTCTAATCTTACTGCTCTTAGCTTAAACTCTAACCAACTCAGCGGCGAAATCCCGGCGACATTGGGCAATCTGGCCAACTTGCAGCTTCTTTCGCTCAACAATAATCAATTGAGCGGCGACATTCCGGCGGAGCTCGGCAAGTTGACCAACTTACAGTTTGATCTCAATCTCGCTAGCAACCAGCTCACCGGCGCTATTCCGGTGGAGTTGGGCAAGCTGACCAATTTGCAAAGTCTCGCTCTATCTTTGAACCAACTCAGTGGCGTCATTCCGGCGGACTTGAGCAAACTGACAAACTTACTTTCTCTTTCACTTAGCAACAATAAACTGACGGGCGCGGTGCCACCATCGTTTGCCAATCTGACGAAGCTCACCAGCTTGTTACTTCAAGGCAACCAATTGGAGGATTTGCCGGACCTGACCGGCCTGTCTGCTTTGAGAAATTTGTTTCTGAACAACAATCGCTTCACCTTTGAAGATCTCGAGCCCAACGTGCCCCTGTTTAGCCGGGCAACGGTGAGATATTCTCCGCAAGCAGAAGTCGAGACCGACGCCAGATCGATGGGAAAAGACGTTCTGTTTTCCGTGAACGTGGGCGGCAAAAATAATTTGTATCAATGGTTCAAAGATGGCCAAGCTATAACTGGCGCGACGGAAAACGCCTTCATTGTGTTTAGTGCCGACTTGAATGATCGCAGCCAGTATCACTGCCAGGTTACCAACACGGTGGTGACCGGGCTGACCATCTTGAGCAAGAAAGTCACGCTGCAGCAGGCGGCTTTTGTGGTGAACTCGGCTGGCGATCAAGAGGATTCAACGCCGGGCGACGGCGTCTGCGATGTCGATCCCAACATGCCGGGAGATCAATGCACATTGCGAGCCGCGATTGAAACGATCAACGCTATGGGCGCCGGGAACGCTGCAAACACCGTTGCCAGACCGGTTGCCTTCAACATTTCCGGAAACGGTGTGCCGGTCATCCGTCCGCCCTCAAATTTGCCGGGAATAGAATTTCCCATCGTTATTGATGGCACGACGCAAGCGGCCGGCCGGGTGCGGCTGGCGGGCCCGGGCGGCGCCAACACATTCGGCCTGATTATCAGGGCCGATGGTTGCACCGTTAAAGGTTTCCTCATCGATGGTTTCAACACCGGATTGGGGATTCCCACGAACGGCAACACGGTCGAAGAAAATTTTATGGTGGGCAATAATAGAGGCATCAGCATCGGTGCCGGCGCCAATATCATTAGAAGAAATATCGTGGCGGAAAATAAAGTCGAGGGCATCTTCATTAACGGTGAGTCCAACCTCGGCCCTGTTGGAAACACGATCGAGGACAACCTGATCGGCACGGAAGACGACGGGATCACGCCTTGGCCCAATGGCATAGGTGTATTCATTACGGGAAAGCTGGCACACCAGAACACGATCAAGAACAATCTTATTTCAGCCAACAACATTGGAATACAATTTGAGGAAAACAGCGGCAACACCATCGAGGGCAACCGGATTGGCACGACGGCGGACGGCCAATCTCCGCTCGGCAACGGCATGGGCGTGTTTCTGAAGAAATCCGAAAAGAGCATCATCAAAAACAACGTTATCGCGGACAGCAGGCAGAGCGGGATTTTTGTGAGTAAAGGATCGGATAACGTCATCGAGGGCAACAAGATCGGCGCCGACGCGAGCGGCGCGACGACGCTGGGCAACGGCGAGCACGGGGTTGAAATTGAAAATGCCTCCGACAATCTGGTCAAAGACAACGTCATTTCGGGCAACACGGGCGCCGGCGTTTTTATTTCGGGGCCGCTGGCGAATAAAAATACCCTCGAAAACAACAGAATCGGCGCCAACGCCGCGGGCACCGAACCGTTGGGCAACGGTATGGAAGGCGTGCTCATTCAGGATGCGGCGGCAACGAATGTGGTCCTGAATTTAATTTCTGCGAACGTCAAGAGCGGCATTGTCATCGAGGGAGCCGAGGCGTCTGAGACTATCATTGACAATAATTCCATCGGCGTCGACATCTTCGGGAACGATGTTTTGGGCGTGATGGGAAATCGCGAACATGGCGTGCTGATCGATCGCGCGCCATCGTCCACGCTTGAAGAAAATCTGATTGCATTCAACCATAATGCAGGAATTCTGCTGCTGGCAGCGCCAAGCGGGGCTGTCGAGCGCAATAACATCCATCACAACGTGATCGGCATCGATATTTTGGGAAGCGGCGAACTTAGCATCACCGGCAACCGCATCCATTTCAATGGCACGAATATCAATGCCAGCAACGCCGCGTTCATCGCGCAAAACAATAACGTTTTCAACGGCACCGGCGCCAGCACTGGCATTCACCTGACGCGCTCACACGCGGTTATTCAGGGCAACAACCTCACCGGCGACGCCGGCGATGCCATTACGCTGGAGCAGGGCAGCACCGCGCTCATCACCAAAAACAATATTTTTGGCAATCAGGGATTCGGCCTCAACAACCGCAATCCTTCGGGGAGCATCGCGGCGCAACGCAATTGGTGGGGCAATGCCAGCGGGCCCGGCGGCGCCGGCCCGGGCAGCGGCGATAAAGTGAGCGCCGGCGTGAATTTCGCCAACTGGCTGGCGCAGCCCGTGGCGGTCGTGGTTGCAGCGGAAGGCGATACGCTGACCCTCGTTGCCGGCAGGATCGATACGGTTTCGGTTTTTCTGCAGAACTGGCAAAAGCCCGATGACGTGCTCCAGGTGAGCATCAGTGACGACAAAGGGTGGCTGCAAGAACCAAAAGCATTTTCCGTAATACTTCGCGATAGTCTTGGCGCGGAAATAAAGGTTGCCTTTGCCGTACCAACAGATATTTCAAACGGCAGCGCTGACAACGTGCGAGTCATCGCCACTTCCCAAACCAACCCCAGCGCTGCCGACACCGCGACCTTTATCGTTGTTTCACAGAAGGCGGTGCTGGCGAGCATTCGCGTCGTTCCGGATTCCGTGACGCTGGCGCCTGGCGATTCGGCGCAGTTTACGGCAGAGGGATTGGATCAATTCGGCAATGATTTCAACTTCACGCCGGTGTGGAGCGCCACCGGCGGCGTCATTGACGCGAACGGCTTGTACATCGCGGGCAATGTCGCCGGAACATTTTTGGTGACGGCTGCCGGTCCAAATACGCAGGTTCAAGGGCAGGCGGTGGCGCGCATCGATGCGGCGGTGGCGGTGGATGAAGATGCTCCAGCGATACCCACGGCGTTTCATTTGTACCAAAATTATCCGAATCCATTCAACCCGGAGACGCAAATACGATATGATCTGCCCAAATCTATCCATGTGCGAGTTGAAATATTTAACATTCTGGGAGAAAAAGTCAAAACGTTGGTGGATGAAAAAAAACCGGCAGGCGCGTACAAAATCATTTGGGACGGACAAACGGATAACGGAAGGGCGGCGGCTTCCGGGGTTTATATTTATCGCCTGCAGGCGGGCGATCCTTCGGCAAGCGGCCCTTCGGCAAGACCTCGGCGAGCCCGGTCGAGCCGCTCAGGGCAGGGTTTTGTGCAAAGCCGGAAAATGGTTTTTGTTCGATAACAGCAAGGAGAACAAACATGAACAAGCTGACAATTTTAATCGCGCTACTATTGGGGAGTTTCGCGTTTCATGCCAACGCGCAAAGCGAATTTTCCGTCACCGAGGCCGATTCTCTGGCCTTGGTGGAATTGTATAAAGCCACCGATGGCGACAATTGGAAGAACAACACCGGCTGGCGGCAACCCGGCGTGCCTCTACAGCGATGGCATGGCGTTGCCGCCGGCAACCCGCCCGGAGAGAATAAAAAGCGTGTGTTGGTACTCGACCTGGCGAGCAACAATCTCACCGGCGCACTTCCTGATATT